>MPMF02301180.1_pt1 | contig 69448 bp, 57 predicted proteins | sample 1617271 | NCBI WGS metagenome assembly MPMF02 (sample SAMN05944812, study PRJNA350692) | marine metagenome | biome: marine; feature: ODZ; material: water; isolation source: 120 m water sample prefiltered with 30 um filter, filtered on to 0.2 um... | place: Pacific Ocean | collected 2012-04-09... | reverse complement strand
TCGGTTCATTTGAACATATGCCAGATCTTGCCAAACTGAGATGGCTAGAGCTTAATGGAAACAAGATCAGTTCATTTGAACATATGCCAGAGCTTGCCAAACTGAGATGGCTAGAGCTTAGGGGAAACAGTATCGGTTCATTTGAACATATGCCAGATCTTGCCAAACTGAGATGGCTAGAGCTTAATGGAAACAAGATCAGTTCATTTGAACATATGCCAGAGCTTGCCAACCTAAGGAAACTAAGGCTTAATGGAAACAAGATCAGTTCATTTGAACATATGCCAGAGCTTGCCAAACTGGAAAGGCTATACCTTAGTGGAAACAGTATCAGCAATGAAGCTATAGAAACCTGGAAACAAGAGCACCCAACCGTACTCGTAACTAGTTAAAGTGTCATCCTTTGTTGATAATGTTGATCGCTATCACAATGCATGCGGGTATCTTTCTTTTGATAGAACCCCCATGCATCTGTAATAATAGTCTCTATATAAGAATGTTCGGGGATCCAACCAAGCTCTCTATTTGCCTTTGAAGCATCTGCAACCAATCGATCTGGGTCTCCTTCTCGACGGTCTTTAATCAAAACCTCAAACGAGAGTCCTGTTACCTTCTTAACCATGGCAACCAATTCCTTATTGGAAACGCCCATGCCGGTTCCAAGGTTGAATATTCCAGTCTTATGAGTATTCAAATACCCAAGCGCTTTATAGTGCGCAGTTGCAAGGTCTTTTACGTGAAGGTAATCCCTAATACAACTTCCATCCGGAGTATCATAATCATCACCAAAAAGATTGAATGTAGCTCCGTTATGAGCAGCTTGTAATAAAAGAGGTATAATATGAGTCTCTGGCTCGTGTCTTTCGCCAAGCATGTTTTCCGTATCCGCTCCAGCAGCATTAAAATAGCGTAAAGCAACGAACCTTAAACCATACGCAGTACTGTAATCTTGTAATATCTTTTCAACATTGTACTTAGTGTTTCCGTACGCATTAACAGGATTACATGGAGACTCTTCGGTTATTGGAAAGGTCTTCGGCTTTCCATACACAGCTGCGCTCGAAGAGAAAATAAACTTATCAATCTGATACTCGCGCATCTTATTTAAAAGAGAAAATACCTTTGTTACATTTTCTTGATAAAAAACACTCGGATCTTTAACTGATCGACCAACCTCTATCAATCCCGCAAAGTGCATAACCGCTTGAACATTGTAATGAGTAAATAGTTGATCAAGAACTGATTGATCTGCAAAGTCTGCCTTAATTATACGTGCCCAACTTGGATAAAAATGCTGACCATAACGCATACTATCAAGGATAACAACCTGATAACCCTTGCTTGCCAACAATCGCGCCGTATTAGATCCTATATATCCAGCACCACCTGTAACCAAAACAGTCGGTTTGTGTATATCAAGTTCCATACCCAACCCCTCAACAGTTAAACTTATTACACATACTATTAAAACGTAAAGCCAATTTTTGCCCACAACATCCACCTGTCTAAACCATAGTTTTCATCAGAAAACTCATATGAGAATCCTGCACCAAAAAACTTTGGGTTGTATAAATGATCCCAATAACGACCCACAGAGGCATAGAATGTATGTGTCATATACCCAGGTGTTACTGCAGACTCAAGATCTAGATCACACTCTGTTATAACATGATAGCCATCAACGTAGGTTGTTCCATCAACATCAAGGACCTTATCATTTCCTATATATTCATAAGCATTAATGCGAGCATTGTTCCGCGATATACCAGCAGCTATTGTGTTTCCAGTACCCGTTTTAAAGTCATCATCTGGTAGATAATCTTCCCATAATGCAGCAATGGCAGGATCAGTTTTCCAGTTACGTTGAATATCTACAGACTCTGCTGACTGTGCAAAGAATTGATAGCCACCTTCAACCTGGAAGCCATTGCAGTGGGTATAGGTTGCCGCAAGATTAAGGTTTCTCACAAATCCGTGGCCAACATCAACCCGCTTTGTAAACGTATTAATACCATCGGATGTTAGTGATGCTTTTTTATCCTTATAAACAAACATATACCGACTCCAGGTGTTGTTCTTTAAATCAAATGAACGAACTTGGTGATTGTGAAAGAAAAAACTACTGGAAGTATCAAGGTTAAGAGCCACAGACTGTGTTGGACAAGCCCACAATGTAAATCCTAAGTTGGTACCAAAAACAACTCCGTGGTGACCACCGTTACCCGCAATTGGTTCAAAAAGATATTTAGCACTTGGTACGTTACCTGTTGCAATAAGGACACCCATATAACTCTGTAGATAGTGAGTCTCTTCTTTTGTATATGTATACCCAATACCAAGTTGTATATCGGTAAGGCGTAATACACTTTGAGATCCATCAATCTTACCAAACTGCCAACCATCCTGCTTGAATGCCTCAGTCATATTACCAACATAACCTTCTGGTACGTCTGGATTCTCACCACCTGGACCACCAGGAGCAATAATTCTTTCTTTAAGATTCATATTGGTTTCAACATTAACCAATGGTGCTGCCATATCAAACCAAAAGCCTTTTTCAGGATCACAGGAAAAATGATAACGATAGTGCGCACCTAAACCATAATATTTATATTCGGGCTCAAAAGAAATAACACTCTTAAAGGTATAATTAGCAATTGGTGGATTAGTTGTTGGATTAGATGCCTCTCCCTTAACTGGATAAGCTGATGTGAAAACATTAAAGTAGTTTGCAATAATATCTAGCTCACCAGTCTTGGCCCAGTCAGTACCAAGCTCACCAACCTTCAAACAGGTTTTACCAAATGGAGCAAAATATTTTGCTAGTTTTTTCGAATCTGTTGATTGGCCGCCCAGGGCAGTTAGGTCAAACATATGACGTCGTTGATCATCATATAATTTCATTTGATGATGCTGCATCGACACGCGCTCTGGCGAGTTGATTTGGAAGGTTGGCCAGACACTTAAGTACGAACGACCAGTCTCTCTTTTTGCAAAGAGTGCACTGGAACCAAATAGTAATGCCGTCAAGAAGCTTGCTCTTATGATACTCTTTATCACATTAACGCCTTTTGTTGATGAAAACTAACAAATTGGTACACTCTTAATTAAGCAAATATATCAAAATATAGCAAAAGGAATATTTTCCATGCAGAAGGTCGATATCAATAACGTTCAAGAAGTTGTAAACCAACAGCGGCCTATGTTTGATACCCTTAGACAACAGATTGCACAAGTCGTCGTAGGCAACGAAGATGTTCTTAATCATATTACGATTGCTATGTTGTGCAATGGACATGTCCTCTTAGAAGGCGTACCAGGTGTAGCAAAAACAACAATTATTAAATCATTTGCTCAGGCCCTTGGTCTGAAGTTTCAACGCATTCAATTTACACCAGATCTTCTTCCTGCAGATCTAATTGGAACTTTAATCTACAACCCAAAGACTCATGAATTTGATACAAAAAAGGGGCCTATCTTTGCTAACCTCATTTTAGCAGATGAAATTAATCGTGCTCCAGCCAAAGTGCAATCAGCACTACTTGAAGCTATGCAAGAAAAACAAGTAACCATTGGTGCAACAACATTTGAACTTGAAAAACCGTTCTTTGTTTTTGCAACCCAAAATCCTGTTGAGCAAGAAGGAACTTACACTCTTCCAGAGGCCCAAGTTGATCGATTCATGTTTAAAATTCTCGTTGATTATCCTACAAAGGAAAATGAAAAAGAAATTATTCTCAGAAATGCTACTGCACCAATTATTAATCAAGCTATCGATCAAAAAACAATCCTTGAATTACAAGAGACTGTTAGAAAAGTATACGTAGATAGTACAATTCTTGATTATATTGTGAACCTTGTCTTTGCAACTCGAATGCCACAAGAATTTAAAAACAAAGCTCTTAGCACTTATATTCAGTATGGTGTTTCTCCTCGTGGTGGCATAGTACTCTACCATGGAGCGCAAGCACATGCCTTTCTAGAGGGACGATCTTTTGTTACTCCTGATGACGTTAAGGCTGTAGCATATGCAATCTTGAGACATAGAATTCAACTCAATTACGAAGCTGAAGCTGATAACATTACTTCTGACGAAATCATCGGTAACTTACTTCGTTCTGTGCCTACTCCTTAAAGGCTTCTTGACAAAAACAACAATGCTTGGGTAATGTGACTATAAGTAACAATAAGCCTTATCGGGTTAAGGAAAAATAAATGAAACAGCCGCTTTGGATTTTGAATAGTATCTTATTTCTGATGCTGTTGGCTTGCTTGATTTTTGTTTTCTTTTACAAAGTTGATTTTCCTAAGCAGTATAGCATCAAGCCAGAAGTGTACACACCATCAACTATGAAAGATAGTAGTATTGATCAGTCAAAGATTTACCTCAATGACTTATTCAATACGTATCAACCGCCACAGATTCAACCAAAAGAACCTGAACTGGTTAAGGAGCCTCCACGCCCTCCACAACCAGTTACTCCTTCAATTCCACAACCGGCTACACCAAGGTTCCTAGAGCCTTTATCTATAACCTTATCTGGTGTATTCGCGTTTACTGATGAAACAAAAAACAAAGCCTTTATTACAAACAATAAGTCGAAAAAGGAAAGTGCTTATAAGGTTGGTGACGAAATTGAAGATGCACAAATACTACGCATTTACGAAAACAGAGTTATCCTAATTCGATCTAATGGACAACAAGAGACACTATTCCTACAACAAACACAAGTGGAAAAATATACCAGCCCATGGTTCAGAAAATCCTGGAACACAGTAATTAGAAAAACGGGACCAAACAAGTACCTTATAGACCAGAATGAATTTATAAAAGAAATTCCAAGACTTGGAACGCTTATTGATATGCTTGATCTTACAACTGTATATAAGCAGGGAACCTCTGTGGGATGTAAGATTGGAAATCTTGATGACAATGCATTAGTACATGCTCTTGGATTCCAAACCGATGATATTATTAAAACTATAAATAATATTCCCGCAGCAAAAACTGCTAACCGCATGGAAATTTATAAACATATTGTTACACTTAAAAATAGCGCAACAGTTAATGTACAGCTATTACGGAAAGATAAGCCTATCAGCATTGTTGTTAAGTTAGGAAGTTTAAGTACAATAGAAACTCAACCTGAAGGCAAAGCTGCTAAATCGGATGGGAAGCCATTGACTAGAGAGCAACGATTGCAAGAAACTAGAGAAAATGTTGATATTTTAAAGCGATCCAAACAGTTTGCACAAACGCAGTATGAAATTGCTCAAGATGAAAGAAAACAGATATTAAACCATAAAAAACAACGAAAGCTTTTTAAGTAAAATAAGAGTTGTTTTATGATAAATAAATTTGCACATATCCCAAATCTATTTAAGCTAGGCCTAGTTTGCCTGGCAACGTCTGTTTGCGCTGATGCCCCATTAAGCGCTCCAAATACAGTTACAGGTGTGCCAAAAGCACTCCAAAAACTTCATGATGAACAAGTTAATATTAATTTTAATAATGCTAGCTTGCAAAACATTGCTGATGAAATATCTACACTTTTTAACATTACATTCCTACCTGATGATGCACTTAAAAAAGCTGATGGAACTCCCTTGGGTAAAGGACTAGCGGACCATAAAGTTACATTCAATACGCATCGAACCTTAACAGCAAATCAAGCGCTTAACCTATTTAAAACATTTTTAGAGCTTGCTGGCTTTTCTATGATCGCTACCTATGATCCATTGGTATATCGTATTACAACAATAGCGAATGCAAATAAGTCTCCATTGCCAACATATATTAACTCGCCTATAGAGTCTGTACCGAATAATGATACACGTATTAGGTATGTACTCATTATTGTAAACAACTCTCCAAAAGATATTGGAACAACTCTTACAAAGCTGAAGAGTAAGCAAGCTACCATTGAGGCCTTTGACGACCTAAACGCATTGGTAATAACTGATAAAGCGTATAATGTGCGCGGGTTAATACAGATTGCTCGAGAACTTGATTCCGGCAACCTACCTGAAACACTTTCTGTTATAAAACTTCAAGAGGCTGATGCTGACGAGGTTGCAAAGACAATTGAAAACCTTAAGCAAAAGGATGGTCAGCGTCCACAATGGGGCGCGGCAAAAAAACAACCTCTATTTTATTTCCCTTCAGACGTTAAGCTTATCCCCTCACGAAACAACACCCTAATCATTCTTGGTGGTAAAGAGGGAGTTAGGCGGATTGAAAACTTTATTTCAGAACACATTGATAAAAAACTTAAAACTAATTACAATCTGCTTCATGTTTACCCTTTGAACTATGCACTAGCCGAACCAGTAGCTGAAATCCTTACACAGGTAGTTCAGTTTGGAAAAACCAGTAGCGGCGCTCAAAATGTATCGGCAGAAACATACTTCTCCGATGTATTCATTCAAGCTGAAAAACAAAACAACTCTTTGATTATTAAGGCGAATAAAGAAGATTATGCAATGCTTCAACCCATTATTAATGGCCTTGATGTACAGCAACCACAGGTCGCCATTGAAGTACTTATTGTTGATCTTAGAATCAATAAGAGCAAGGGTCTTGCGTCACAGGTCCGAAACCGAAGTGATCAAACTGTAAACTGGCAAACCTCTGGCTTCTTTAATAACGCAGAATCTACCCCACAGCTTGCAGCTGATGGTAGCTTACTCGGTAACCTATTAGAACTAGTAAAGACACTTAACGGCAGTCTTGCTGGCACTACATTGCTATCGCTTGGTAAAACAAGTGTATGGGCATTGTTTGGTATTTTGGAAAAAACAACCCAAAGTCGTGTACTATCTAACCCGTTCCTTGTCTCAACCAATAAGTACAAAGCTTCCGTATCGCTTGGTGAAACTCGAAACGTTGCAACACAGAAGATTTCCAGTGGTGGCGAACAGGGGACACAAGGTTTTACAGAAATTAGTGCTGAACTTAAAGTTACCATCGTTCCACAGATCAACGAGTTTGGAATCATTAACTTAAACATTGAAGTGTTATTGGAAGAGTTTACCAGCAGTGAATCCACTACTGCCGCCAACTCTCAATCACTTGGTAATAAAGAAATACGAGTAGTTAAAACAACAGCTAATGTAGCAGATGGTGAAGTATTGGCACTTGGTGGTCTTATTAAAAGTAAAAGTAATTCTGCAATCACGGGAACTCCGGCCCTCCAGCGAATACCAATAGTGGGTCGAATATTTAGTAACCAAAACGATGTTAATGACAAAGAAAATCTAGTTATCTTTATTGCGCCAAAGGTTATTCAACCACAACAAAAAACTTCTCAATACTATACAGAAAACAAAGCTGACTACCTTCAGCAACAATTTGCATCGTTTAAGCGTGATGATGATCACTTCCAACCAAATGATCCTGTACGCAAGTGGTTCTTTGACCCTGATAAGATTGATCAGTCAGAACAAACATTAGAGTTTATGTATGCAACAAAGACACAAAAAGAGGCAAAGCAAAAGGCCTTAGAAGCTGCTATTAAAGAAAAAGAAAAAGAAGAGAAGCCAGCTACTAAAGAAACTGCTGCTCCAAAAGAAATTAAAAAAGAAGACGAGCAAAAAGAAACTGATTCTACAAAAAAATCTAGCCCTATCATGAACGTTGCAACACATAAAGGGCATACGTCATGATAAAAAATATCTTCATACCCGAGCAGATAAAAGGCTATTACCTTTTTGGGCAAAAGATCATTGGTCTTTCTTTGCAACCTGATGGTGTGTATGCAACAAAGACACACGCAAGCGGTTCACAGACAAGTATTGTTAACTTCAAGCATGAATCTCTTGGTTTTTCTCCAGAGCAAAATTATGACGAATCCGTACAGCAATCAATTAAAAAGGTTATCAAGGACCTTGGAAGTCACACGCAAGTACGACTTGCACTACCAAGCCATCTTGTCATCTTCAAGGAATTAACTTTTCCATTCATAGATCCTGATAAAATTAAAATGGTTTTGGGATATGAAATAGAGCCTATACTGCCGTTCCCATTGGAACAAGCGGTATTTGATTTCATAATTACTAAACAAGATAAAAAAGCAAAAACAAGTACCATTTTGGTTGGTGTAACACAAGAAAAGCATATTACTCATTATGTTTCTGTTCTTACAAATGCTGGTGTAGAGCCACACTCAATTATAGTGGATATCCTTGCACTATATTCGTTTGTACAGGAAATACCTAAGTATAGTAAGCTAACTGAAGGAACAGCTCTCATTGATCTTGCTGCTGATGCTACAACTATAAGTTATATAAGCAACAACCAACTTCGATTAGTTCGAAGTATCAATAAAAGTATTTTAGCACTTGGCTCCAAGGAAGAGCTTGAAGTGGCGCTTAGGTATGACAAGGGTGAAGAGTCTGAAAAAGAACTTCTAACCCAAATCAATGCTTTTTTTAATGAAATACAATTTACATTCAACGCTTTTCAATCTCAACTTCAAGATTTTTCTCCTATTTCTCGTGTACTTATAACCGGAAAGGCCGCACAACTCACACATCTTGCTGAGTTTGCAACCGAACGGCTATCAGTACCTTTTGAGTATGTTGAAACAAAGGGGCTAATCTCCAACAAGCCATTATCATTAAAGAAATCTCTTAATTTTGTGCCACAAGAGTTTATGATATCAACCGCTGTTGCATGTCCAACACCAATAATTAGTGAGTTTAACTTTTTAGAATCCTTCTTTAAGGCATCTAATATTGGCACACTTACAAAACAGTTAATTACAGCAGCCATCTTGATAGCTCTTATATTTGGAATATTTATTGGCAATGCTTGGATACAAACCGGTCACCTTTCTTCGATTGTAAAGCAAGGAACCAAAGAGTTAACAACAAAACTGCGTACAACTTTTAATATCACAGATAAAAAAAGCCTACTTAAGCCAACCAAGGCTGTAAACACTGCACAACTTAAATTAGAAGAAGAAACAACTTTATGGTTTGCTTTCTCTAAGCAAGACCGTTATTCCTACCTTAAATACCTTCAAGAGCTCAGTATCCGTATTGATAGGGAGAGTTTAGGTATTCAATTTAAACGCCTTTCTATGGACTTAGATGAAAATTCTATTACTCTCGATGGAGAAATAAAAGACAATGCTTTCAAATCGCTGACCATTTTGGAAGAGTCGCTCAAAGAATCAAAACTCTTTAAACAAGTAACTATTCCACAAGATATGATCCAAACAAACTACAATACAAAAATTACAACATTTACGGTCAAGATTAAGACGTCAAAAGAAAACGAGGAATAGGCCATGGTGTTAGTAGATAAGTATAAAAAATTTCTTGCAGAGTTTGATGATAAAAAACAACTTCAAGCTCTTTTTATTATCCTTGGTTTAGTTGTCCTTTGTGGAGGATTCCTCTTTTATAGGTATTCCAGCTCTGTAACATCTCTTAAAAAACAAATGGTTGTCTTAAACCGCGCACGTAAAGAAACACAATTACTCCTCTCCAAGAACGAGGTTGTACAAAAACAACGTGATAAAGTTGAAACCATGCTAGCAAAGGAAAAAAGTTTTAAAATTATGGAATATTTTAAAACTGTCCTAGATAAACTTAAACTTAATGCACATCGTACATCAGAAAAAATCAGTATTAATGAGTCTGAGGGTGTTCGAGCATCTGGCTATGAAGAGGTCAACCTCAACACACAGTTAACCAACATGAACACGAAACAGGTTGTTAATCTATTGTTTGAGATAGAGCAAACCGAACGAGTTTACATAAAAAAAATGGAAATCACACACTCAAAAACAAACCCGGTCGTTGATTTAAACTTAACAATAGGAACTCTACAGAAAAAGGCTGAAGCAGAGGGGACACGATGAAGAGTATTAAATTAATCCTTATTGCAGCACTGGTATTTTTATCATCTACTGCAATACTTGCATCTGAACAGGAAACTATTCCTTTTAATATTCAAAACGAACCCCTTATTGATATTGTTAATCGCCTTAGTGCTCAAAAGAACCTCAATATTATATTTCCTGTGGACCAAGCTGGACTACAAGTAAAGGTTAACTTTCCACTTCCCGAACGCATTAGTCCACAACGCGCATGGGAATTCATGGAAACCTTTCTCCAAATGGCTGGTTTTATTATAACCCCCAAAGCCGATGACTTTGCGATCACACCAGTAACAAATATCGATTCAACTCCACTACCGCTATGGGGCGGCAACTTCTCTCCTGAATGCCTTCCCAGCAATGATGAACCTATTAGATATATCTATACCTTTGTAAATATTAATATATCTGACAACAGTGCAGCAAAATCAAACCTACAAGCAATCTTCAAAGACATGTTGCCTGGAACAGACAGTAAGGTTCTCTTTGATGGTAAATCTAACAGCGTGCTTATAACAGGTAGCGCTGCAAAGATTAAAGGTGTTATGAACATCGTTCAAGAGTTAGACATAACTGGCTTTAGAGAGTCTGTAGAAGTTTTACCGCTGCAACATGCACAAGCAAGCGTCGTTGTACAAATTATTAACAAACTAATTCCTGATGCTCAAGGCAATAAATTCTATCCAATGCCACAGCAGCAAGCACAACGTACTACTTTTTTCTCTAAAAATACTCGTGTAGTTTCTATACCAAGCTCCAACTCTATTGCCATCATGGGTAAAATAGAATCTGTGGAACGTGTATCAAAATTTATTCATAAGTACCTGGACACTCCACCTGATAGCGGAAAAAACATTTTACACATCAAACACTTGAACAACCTTAACTCTGAGCAGTTTGCCGGAGAGCTTACCAACCTTGTTAAAAGTAAAATGTCAGGATCTCAGTCTACAGGTAAATCTAAAGATGAAATGCTTTCTGGTGTTATTATTGTTGCACAAAAAGCTGACCAAGGAAGCTCTTCCCAACAGGGCAAGCTTAAAGAAACTGAAATAAGTAAACAGGCTGGTGGAAGTGTAGATCTATCTGATGAAAAATTACAAAGCAGTAGCGGAAACAACCTAATTGTTGCGGCTAAAGAAAATGATTGGAAGATGATTGAACACATTATTGACCAGCTCGATCGTCCACAGCTCCAAGTTGCATTTGAAGTCCTCATCGCTGAAATAACGGTTAGCGATAAAAAGCTCTTAGAAGCACAGATGCGTGGAAGTGAAGCAACCTGCGATCCACCAAACGTCGCCAAATGGCAATCTGCACAAATCACACAACCAGTCTTAAACTATGAACGTGACTCATCTGGTGCATACACAAACACTATTGATTCATCTCAAGGCTTAGATGCAAACCTACTACCGGTAGCCAATGCTGCTGATCCAAAGGCAATTAACATTGCAGCACTTGCTAGCGCTGGACACACAATTCTCTCTTACAAGTCTACTAATGGTATACTTGGTATCTTAGAAATGTTGAGCCAGTACAAACGTGCAACTATTCTATCCCAACCGTTCTTGGTAACAAGTAATCACCAACAAGCAAGCATTGACTTAGTTGATCAACGATTAGCTAATGGTAGTGCTGATACTGCAAGTACTGGTGGTCCGGTTACTATTAACTCCCGAAAACTTGATGCTGCACTTTCTGTGCTTCTTTATCCACACATAAGTATCTCAAACAATATAAACTTACAAATCCTTGTTAAGGCTAATGAATTTATCAATGAAACTTCATCAACACGAACCATTCGTACTATTACAACCAATGCAAATGTACACAACCAAGAGGTGCTGGTGCTTGGTGGTTTAACTAAGGTTAAAACTGGAGACACGGTACGAGGGACTCCTGGATTATCCAGCATTCCAATTGTTGGAAACCTATTTAAAAAGCGATCCAAAGATTATGATCGATCAATCCTTCTTATCTTTATTGCTCCAACCATTATTCGACCATTGCTCAGTGGTGGTGTTGACTCATTTACTGAAGATAAAAGTCGAGCACTTAAAGGTGAAATGATCTCTGCTGGTGAAAACTTTGAGTCTATGAACAATCCTATATCTCGCATTGTATTCCCATACGATCACTTTATGTCACAAGACTTTAACAACTCCATCGACCTCTACCTTGACCAAGGTAGTTGGACTGAGGGTGGCGGCTCTCTTGCTAAAAAGGTTGAAGCAACCAACTTAAAACGCATTGTTAAGCAAGATCAAAAGGTATTTGAAAAAGAACACCAAGAAAGACTTTCCAATCAAGAGAAAACACTAGAAGCATCAGAAAAAAAAGAAGAAAAAGCTGCCGAAAAGAAAAAAGAAGCACAACGAGCTAGAAAAAAAGAAGAAAAAGCTGCCGAAAAGAAAAAAGAAGCACAACGAGCTAGAAAAAAAGAAGAAAAAAAACCGGTAAAGAAATCAGTAAAAAAGAAGGCTAAAAAGAAGCCACCAGCACGGGAACAAGACCTGAAAAAGACCTTAGAAAATCAAGAAAACCCATTCAAAAGAAGAAGACGTTAGTGTACTCTTTGACACAATAAAGGTATAGTTTTAAATACAACAGTTGATACCATCAATACCTTTAGTAGAGCCATGAAACGCACATATAAGCTTCTTTTCATTATATTTTCTCTCTTTTTTTGCACTCCAGTGACAGCTCAAAACAGTAAGCCTGAAGACAAGCTTATTAATGTAAACTATCGCGATGCTTTTAACCAAAATAAAATCCATACCAAGTTCGAAAAACTTCTAGAAAGTTTGGGCTGTGCACGCAATGTATTTTTTGATCATCAAGAAGGATTTACAACGGATCTGGTAGATCCGATCTTACTAAAAAACTATCAAAGTGCATGCCTTAATAAACTTACTGCTGCACGACGCTGGGCTATTACAGAAAGTGCTCGTGAAAACCTTACTTTAGTAATGCTTTTATTTGGTGCAACGTTAACCACCGTTAAACTTGCTGGCAAAGAGGGTAAAACATTTAGTGTATTTGCAGGCTTATTTAACTCGGTTTATCTCCTACACGAGGTTGTAAGCTCTGGATACGACCTTATCTTCCAACCCGCACATCCACTTAATGAACTTGAACAACTTTTTGCAAAAAATCAGTGCTATATCCCTCGTGAACTGTGGCCGGTCATTACTGATGCATTCATGACCGCACGACAAAACAAAATGGATCAAAGCAGGGCATTGGCATTTCTAGAATTCACACTTGGACTCAATCTCTTTAAACCTCTTCCCAAGTTTCAACGCCATGGTGTTAATGTTTTACAAATTATAGACTCTATGTGTGAAAGGATCGATACCTTTTTTAGCGACTACGATGCGGTAAATTTAAACGATATCAAACTTCTCAAGGTCAACTGCTCTAAATACATTCTATCGCTTTTTGATAGCGCTCAGGTTCGTCCTCGATATATAATTCTTCAAGGGCCTGGTGGTGTTGGCAAGACACACTTCATGCGTGAGCTTAGTTCATGGATAATGGAGCTTGTTCCTGAAAGTACTCATTATGAAGATACAATTATAGCTTCACAACAGGAATTAGAAGGTGATTCTACACATCCAGGAGTACTACTTCAAGTTTTACGTAATCAGGTAGCTGATAATAAAGAAGGGTCTATTGTATTTATGGATGAGGCATTGTGGATCAATGATAAAGAGTTGCGCGGATCAATAAAGCGAGTCTTCAATGGCAACCTTTCAAAGCTATCTACAGCGTATTTTGGAACCAATACAGAAGGTAATACTATCGACCTAGAAGCACCGCCAATGCTTATTTGTTTGGCAAGTAATAATACAGCAATAGAAGATCAAGCAACAGCAGGGCGTTTTGATGTTGTTAAATTTCCATATCCCAACAAGTCTACATTAGTAAAGTATGCACGCGAACAAGCACAACAAAGCAAGTTACTTCGAATATCAAAGTCTACAATCGATCAAGCTACTATTGAAAACTGGATACAAGAAAACGATATAAAAGAGTTTCGGCAAATACAAGCCGGTATTGAACAACTTCTTTTAGTAAATTAAGCGTCAGTATTTTGTACTAGATAAGAAAAGTACAATGGATAACGCTTAATCAAATGATCAAGAGAATCATCCTGGACAAGAACCTTCTCTTTTATAATCTCACCAATAAGCCTAGAAACGCCATTCCATCGTCGCACTTCTTTATGAGATAATAGCTCTAATGTACGGAGACAATGCGATACCAATCGAACAGGAACCAAGCGAGGTAGCTCAAGAGACTTACTTCTTGATGCTTTTAACATTTGATACAACAGCCTAAACTCTTTTGACACTCTCTGTTGCATCATTGCCTCATCAAGCTCTATGTATGCCTTTGAAATAAGAACACTATCCATTTCAGAAAGATCTACAAAGGGACCTGCTGAACGCACTACCTGTGCAACCAACTCTGTACCAAGAACCCTGTGCTCTAGTTCTTCTGCAAATAAACAACTTACTGATAATATACCTGCAATAAGAATAACTTTTTTCATATCTTTCTCCTCATAGTCTCTTAACTTTTTTTTACGCTAGCATATATGAAAAAGAAATTGAATGATTAAAAGTTAAGCAGCGCTTGAGACTCTTCAATAAAGAGTAATCTATTATATTTTGCCAAGCGTTCTGAGCGCATCAAGCCACCAGTCTTAATGAATTGAGCACCAACACCAACAGAAAGATCTGCTATAAATGTATCTTCAGAATCTCGGGATCGATGAGAAGCTACCATATTAAGTTTATATTCCTTACACAGTTCAACCGATTCAAATATCTGAGTAACGGTTCCAACCTGATTAGGCTTAAGAATAACTGCATTAGCTGCTGTTTGTTTAATCGCTTTAGCAATATGATAGATATTACTTACCACAAGGTCATCTGCTACAAGATATAATGAAGAACCAAGCTCTTCCATCATAACAGTACAGTTATCCCAATCATCTTCAGCAAGACCATCCTCTATAAGTAACAATGGATACTTATCTGCTAACCCTTTGTAAACATCGATCATTTCTTTTGCTGATTTTGACTCACCAAACCAGCTATATTTTTTTGACGTTTGATCATAAAATTGTGTGGCTGCTACATCAACACCAATACCAAAGGTTGTCTCATCAAAGCCTGCGGTAGTAATTGCTTTCATAATACAATCAAACGGTTGATTAATATTTTCAAAGACTGGCATAAAGCCGCCTTCAGCACCAAGCGCTGTTGAAAGACCTTGCTCGTGTAGTTGTTGCTTTAATATATGAAAAACTTCAGCACTAGCTTGCATGGCTGCTGCAAATGTTTTCATACCATGAGGAATAATGAGAAACTCTTGAATAGGCAATCGCGCATCACCATGCGCTCCACCATTGATAACATTGATAAGTGGTACCGGTAGTGAAATAGTTGGATTACCAAGGACTCGAGCGATAAAGTCATACAATTCAATATTCAATGATTTAGCATGCGCTTTAAACAGGGCCATGCTAACACCAATCATTGTGTTTCCACCAAGGACATCTTTTTTCTCTGATGGATCAAGTTCTAAAAGCTGAGCATCCATTTCCAACGCATCAATCTCTTTCCCTACAAAAAGTGGGGCTATTTTGTCTGCAATATTTGCAATGGCCTTCTGCACGCCTTTACCCATTAGGCGTTCACCACCATCTCGAAGCTCGCAAGCCTCAAACTGGCCTGTTGAAGTTCCGGCAGGAACAATTGATGTAACGTGTGTACCATTTTCTAGAAATATATCGCAAGCAAGAGTAGGAAAGCCTTGAGAATCATAAACTTCTCTACCCAAAAGATTTTTTATTTTCATGAATCAACTCAGTTTTTATTGTTTTTTTATCCTCTATAACTTTATAGAAAAAACAAAAATAGAAAACTGATTTATTGTTATTCGTTGATCAGTTCACGCAACCAATAAGCCTTTCCATCTTCAATTGAAAACTGACCATGTTTAATATCAGCAATATGGTGTAGGGTTTTATATCCTGTTGTAAAATCATTAACTACAGAACAGTCCTCAGCTTCTGGACGCGCTCCAGCAGCATATAATAAACTCGCCATTGTCATCCATTCACGTGCGCACTTCAATTCACTATCATCATTACAACTAAAAGGCCTAAAACTCTTTTGCCTTTTTAATAAAACCGTTAATGCTGTTCTACCTCGAAGATTCTTGGTACTTGGATCAGCCCCACTATCAAGAAAAAACTCTACTGCGGGTCTATTTCCAACCATAGAAGCTAAAATAAGTCCGGTACAGCCACTTTCTTTATGAACCACAGCATCGACTATAGCCCCCACTCCTTTTAACCGTTCAAGATTTTTTCGATCTCCAGTCATCGCCGCAAAACCTAATGGTAGCATAGATATAGGCGTGTTTACGTCAACTTCAATTCTATAATCTGGACTACCCAATAACCTTTGCACCTCAGAATGATACTTCTCCTTTTTGTCCCCATGGATACAAGCAAGATCAATAGGTCTAGTAAACTGGATTAACTCAAAACTACCTCCCATATTCATGCTTAAAGCAAAGTTTGAAACGAAAGAAAGCAATGCAATATATAACCTTATTTTCACGCTATACCTTATTTAGAATTAAATTTTTAAGAACAGGCTAGTTGTAGAGCAACAGCTCTTAGCGCTATAAAATCAGAGCCAACTACTCGTGACTCAAAATCATACAACTTCAACTCCTGAACAATAACTTGCTTATCTTCTTGCTCCAGTATTGATCCAGCACTAACGAGTAAGTTTGCAATCTCCAACCACTCACGTCTATGATAATAGTTTAAATTTTCTATACCAGATGGTGGATTAGAACTAAAAGGAGGATACTCCCTAACCCCCAAGGTCCAAAAACTTATTGGCCTTCTTCTCAAAACATCTGGGGCATCTAGAGTAGCCTTGTTCTGCTTAAGAAAAAACTCAACACCCGGTCGATTTCCTGCCAAAGTAGCTAAAGCAAGACCTGTACAACCGGTTTTTCTATCAAAAACACCATTAACATTTCCACCTCGATTCTTAAAAAGAATTAATGCTTTTTCATCTCCAGCCATAGCAAGCGGAATCAAAGGATTGAGAGGTGTGGGCTCAATAACGGGAGTGTAAGTAATAAATTTTTTATCCTGAACTTTTTTCTCTGAAGTACTAATAATATTAATAGCCTTATCTATATTTTTTTTTTGTTGCTCAGTCATCCCCAAAGTGGTACTTGAAATAAGTACAAAAAACAAAAAGGATAAAACTTCTTTCATAAAAACCCCTACCAAGTTATATAGCTAAATTGCTTAAAATAAAGTAAAAAATTATTAAACCAGATGCAAATACTATATGATTATTTTTTTATCGTTGGCTTCTTTAACAGACCATACTCACGAAGCTTTTCATTATTGACGCTATTTGGTGCTTCCATAAGCGCATCGTGACCACGAGAAGTTTTCGGAAAAGCTATAACATCGCGAATAGAGCTAGAGTTAGATAAAAGCATAATAAAGCGATCTAAGCCAAGAGCAATACCAGCATGTGGTGGAAAACCAAGTTCTTGAGCTTCCAACAAGAAACCAAATACTTCTTGTGCCTTGTCTTTATCAATCCCCAATAACTCAAACACCTTCTCTTGCATCTCTTTTTGGTGAATACGCACAGAACCACCACCAAGCTCAACACCATTACAAACTAAATCGTAAGCACGTGCTTTAATTTGACCAGGATCGGTAGCATCTTGCCATCCATCCTGTAAGCTTGTGAAAGGGTGATGCATTGCAAACCAACGCTTCTCTTGAGCATCAAACTCAAACATTGGGAAGTCATCAACCCAAAGCAGGTTAAACTGATTTTTATCAATAAGACTTAACTCTTTTGCTAATGCTAAACGCAAACGCCCAAGAACTGTCCATGCATCAACATACCTACCTGCAACCAGAAAGAGGGTATCCCCAAGTTCAAGTTCTGGATATATTTTTTTAGCTTGATCAAAGAAATCCGCTGGTAAAAACTTAGATACTGGAGATTCAATAGTCCCATCTTCTTTAAAACGAATCCACAATAAACCCTTAGCACCAAGCTTTGTTGCAACATCAACCCACTTATTCAATGCTGACCGCGACAAGAGTTCATGCGGCTTTGCACAAAGCCCACCAATCTTACCACCCTTAGAGACAATAGCCTTCAAGAACGAAAGTTCGGAATCTTTAAACAAGTCTGTGTAATCATTGATTTTTAAATCAAAACGAACGTCAGGCTTATCTGAGCCATAATCAGCAAAAGCTTGGTCGTAAGACATATGTGCAAAAGGAACCTTTAAATCCTTACCCAAAACTTTCTTGAACATGAAAACAAACAACTCTTCAATAGCAGCTTGCACATCCTTTTCATCTACAAAAGACATTTCCACATCGAGCTGTGTAAACTCGGGCTGCCTATCGGCACGTAAATCCTCATCACGGAAACAACGAGCTAATTGAAAATACTTTTCAACTCCACCAGCCATCAATAGTTGTTTATAAATTTGTGGTGACTGTGGCAGTCCATAAAATTTGCCCTCATGCATACGAGAAGGCACGAGAAACTCACGCGCTCCCTCCATTGAGGTCTTGGTAAGAACTGGAGTTTCGATTTCGTAGAACTCATTTTTGTGTAGAAATTCACGCATTGCAAAACTGATGTCGTCACGCAATTTAAACTTCGCTAAAACTTCTGGTCGTCGCAAATCAAGATATCGGTATCTTAGGCGCAACTCTTCATCAACTTTTTCAGCTTCATCAAGAATGAATGGTAAGCCTTTAGCCTTGTTTAACACCTCAAGCTTATCAACCTGTAGTTCATATTTACCGGTTGGCATGTTTGGATTAACTGTTTCCTCAGTTCGTTCAACAACGGTTCCACTTACACCAATTACAAATTCTGAGCGCAAAGAATGCGCAAGCTGGTGTGACTCTTTTTCCTTTTCAGGATTGAACACAACTTGCATAAGACCACTACGATCACGAAGGTCAACAAAAATAAGACCACCATGATCTCGTCGAGTATCAACCCAACCAACAAGGTCTAATTTTTTACCTAAATTTTCTTTGCTAATTTTACCACAACCAAGACTTCTTTTCACACAAATTCCTTATTTAGAAAGTATATTGGAAACCAAGGTTAAACGCCATTGCCATGCTGTTACCCAACAGAAGAGTGGTATCCGCTTGATTTCCATTCTTTACACCGGCTGCTAAACGAATTGCTTCATCAGCGCTTTGTGGCTTACCTTTAATATCGCTATAATGTTGTCCAGGGAAGAAGAACGCTCCCACACCAAAAATCTTAATCGTATCTTTCAACAATTTAAAGTCGAAGAATACGTTGAACTCAGCCCCCAAAAACTTGCTTGCTGGCTCATCAATAGTTAACCCTGTATTAATATCAAATTTATTACTTGAAACAGCATTCCAATAACCAATCAAGTTTGGTCTTAAAGTAAAGCGAGTTGTACATACCTGAGGCATCCAGTACACACCAAAACCAGCTGTAATCAAGTTGGTGAAACCTGCTATGGTAGAAGCAAAACGCTCCTCAGGTGGTAGACTATCAACCGGAGACGATAGTGGGCGAGAAACACGCTGCGAGCCGATTACAAATACTGACTGCACCTGCTTACCAGCATAAATTTCTTGAATACCAATAAAGCCATTATAAGTACCATCAACACGACTATCCAAAGGATCACTTAGGTTCTTATTTGGATCTTGATCACCACTAGCATAAGCCAATGTACCAACAATTTTAATATTTTCCTGACATACGGTCCATGCAAAATCAGCAACAGCCATAGAACCACCAAGACGATTCTTATATGTCGGTCTATAGCGCTTAAGACCATTATACAAGCCGCTAGCACCAATCTCAGTGCCATTAGAAAGTGGGCTACCATTGTTTCCATTAACAACCGACTTGTTAGTATCTGTAACAAGAGCCTTTGTCGTTAACGCAGCGTCAGTAAACACTTGTGAATACCGAGAAACAATATGCCCATCACTATCGCGAACAAGATCAATCTTGTTACGATCTAGATCACGAACTGTTTGCGCACCAACGTTAAATGCAAACTCTGCACCACATTCAAAGTTGCGCTTTGAATAATCTACAGCCATACCCCAAGTTCCCAACTTAGTATATGCATCAGGCTGAATCTCCACTTTTTGCTCTGGTGAATATGCACCAAAAATATACGGTTGAATGTTTAAATATCCACAAGAAGAACCCTCCTCAAACGGATGGTAATCAAATCGGAAAGCAGCAAGCTGCGCAATGCTACCAAACCCGCGACTAGGGCAACTACGACGAGAAGGAATGTGGGAATAAATATTTTCGGCTACCTCGCCAAAGCTTCCAGAACGATTACGAGCCATCTCATAATAAACATCATAAGAAAGTTTACACGGAATAACTTCACCATGCTCAGACATACCATACGCAAACTGATCAACAACGTCTTCTGTATAGAAACCAACAATACCTGGAGATACTGCAAACGCATCACCCAAAGAAATACCACGCCCAAGTTTGAACGAAAACGCACCAATCTTAAAGAAGTGCTGATTACATGTTGGTAATCCAATAGCCTCGTTAAGACTAATCTGTACCCAAGCCTCCCTAATCCATATAAGTTGACGACCAATATGGTGACGATGCTTACCGGTTATAGCATCACCAATTTTAATCTCTTTTTCTGTTGTATTTAAAATCTCAGGAGAGCCCCAACGAGCCTTATTACGGAATACCAATTTAGATTGAAGTGAATCTTCAAAGTTGATAGCACTTGTTAGATCCCAAGTTGTTTGCATGTAAAGGAATTGATCATCTGAATTTTCGCTAAAACGCTGAATTCCACGACCATAATAAAACTCTGGCTGATGCCTTAAATCAATACAAATCTTAAACCCACTGACTGGATCAACGTATGATAAAAACTTACAACGCTTTGCTGTGGTCGGTATCTCCACATCCGGCTTGCAAGGTTCACAGGTTTTGCCACAATAATCTTTGGGGAAAGTGTTCGCAATAAAAAGCAATGCTATTAAAATAAAAGCAGTGCGCACGGAGGGTGTCATTAGAAACTCGCTTGTGTTTTTTTAAATAAAGAAAATGTTACTTAAATTTAGACTTAATCTATGTTATTAAGCGTAAGTTTTTCTACATTTTTGTCAACAAAATAAGACCTAAAACCGGGAATATTATGAGTGAAAAATCAAACAAAAAACTACTACTTGGAGCACACATGCTCATAGCTGATGGCCTTGGAAATGCCATCAGAGAGGGCGAAAAGCTAGGATGCACAACAATCCAAATCTTTACCAAAAGCGCTCGACAGTGGAAGGCCAAAGATCTTGATCCTGAAAAGATTAAAGTTTTTAAAGAAAATCGTAAAGAATCCTTTCTTGGGCCCATCGCCGCCCATGCTTCATACCTCATCAATATTGGCTCTCCCAACAGCGCAACACAAAATCGATCCATAGCTGCCCTTATAGAAGAGCTTAAGCGCTGCAATGAACTTGGTGTCGACTACCTCGTTCTCCATCCAGGATCAGCCCTAAATAGCAGCCCTGAAGAGTGCATAAATACTATAGCAGATAGCATCAACCAAGCTTTTGATTCTATAGAAACCAAAACCAAGCTTTTATTGGAAACAACCGCAGGACAGGGGACCAATGTTGGCCACAGCTTTGAACAAATTGGAGAAATTATAAAAAAGGTGCACAACAAGTCCCGCATTGGGGTTTGCCTAGACACGTGCCATGTTTATGCTGCAGGATACGACATTAGCAACCCCGAAGGGTACAAAACCATGTGGGATAAATTCGATAAACAAATTGGACTTAAATACCTCAACCTTATTCACCTAAACGATTCCGCAACGCCGCTGGGATCAAAAAAAGATCGTCATGCGCACATAGGAAAGGGAGAGATTGGACTTGAGGGGTTTGGGTTGTTATTAAATGATCCCAAATTGGCTGACACTCCAAAGATCCTTGAGACTCCTGGAGGAACCAAAGAAGACGCTGTTAACCTGGAAACACTTGTTAATCTTATAGAAGACAAAAACAAAGACCTTGTTTTAAGCACACCACTTAAAAAGTATTTAAAAAAATAAGGGCATATTGTCTAAACCCAAAACAATACGCCCAAAAGTAAGCAGTGCTTAGACCATGAATAGCAACCAGCCCTTCATGCCAGAAGTATTAACACTTAAAATAGTCTAAGACCATGGATACAGTTTCGCTTGCAACAGAACAATTCACAACTTCTTTTCAAGCGCACAAAAAGCAACAACCGTTTTTTGCTTTAAACAAGGGGGAAATGCGCAAAACGCTTCTTTCTTGTTGCAACAGACATAAAAAGCAACAAATTTATGTGTTTTTTCGTATTAGGCAGAATGCCCACACAATAAGAAAAAGTATAAAAAGAATGATAAGACGAGAAAGTGATGCCGCTTCAAACACCAACCAATAAGATAAAAAGAATAGAAAAATTGATAAAACATAAACATAATCAATGATTGCTATCTTTGACCAGCCATTACGCATAAGGTAATGAGCAAAGTGATCAGGACTACCTCTATAAAATGGAATTCTCTTATAAGTTCGAATAAGAACTAATTGTGAAATCTCCAACAAAGGAATACATAAGATAAGAAATGGAGCGAGGATACCTAGTGGTGTAATAATCGTCCAGTTAATAAGTAGTGGAACCGATGCAACACAACCACCCAAAAACAGAGACCCTGCATCCCCTAGGTAGATTGTTGCTGGCTCGCGATTGTAACAAAAAAATGCCGCAACACATCCCAACAACAACACCAAGAACAGCGCTAAAGCGTTCTGATATAAAAGAACAGAAAAGATAAAGAATGATGCCAGCGATACCATACATAGTGATGTTGCAAGACCGTCCATAATATCAACCAGGTTAACCGCATTGATTACAGACAAGTACCAAAACACCGTAAGCCCCATATTGAGGTACTCAGGAAAAAAATCAAAGGAAATATAAAAACCTAAACGAACAAACCCAATGGCCGCCAAAAATTGACCCGCAAACTTGATTAATGGACTGAGCGCAATAAGATCATCCAGCAACCCCAATAAAAGCAAAAAGGTTAAGGGCAACAGCAAATAAATCTCTTTGCTATTGGGATACAAAATCGCAAGACTGATAACAAAACCAAGAAAAACAGCAACACCACCCAAGTAGGCAACTGGCTGCTTTTGGTTTTTCAACTTACCATCTGGACTATCTGTTATATTGAACTTTAATGCAAGAGAACGAAAAGCGGCAACAAGGTAGAACGTGATCATAAACGCTACACAAAAAGCGCTTATAAACTTAAGATAAAAATAAAAAAATTCCATTTCATACTGCATGATGAAATCTTTCTACCGTGATAAGACCCTACTGCTCAACTTTTTTTTGAATATAGCACTCAGCAATATCACCTTCTTGCCAATCGCTGAACCCATCAAGAATAAATGCACACTCAAAACCAGTTAACACTTCTTTTTGAGATTTCTTTTCCTTTTGAAGGGTTTTTATTATTCCTTCTCCAACTTTAGCACGATTGCGATAAACCACAACCTTGCCACCGTGGACAATTTTTCCATCCTTAACTTGGCAACCAGCAATAACCCCAAGGCGCTTTACATTGAAAACCTTTAAGACCATTGCCTCACCAGTCTTTTCTTCAACAAACTTAGGTGCTCGACCTTTTTCAATGGCAAGCTTAAGCGCATCAAGAAGATGGTAAATAACATAGAAATTTTCTATAGAAAGTTTAAGGCGACGAGCAATTGCAACAGCACCAACATCAGTTTTAACACCAAAGCTATAAATGTGCGCACCTAGCGTCGAAGCCAGTGAAATATCGTTTTCTGAAACATTACCCACACCCGTGTGAGCAATAACAATACTTTCTTCTTCTAGCTCGCTAGATAACTTTTCAATCGCCTGAACCAATGCTTCCTTGGAGGAGTTGGTATCAACCTTCAAAATAATTTTATAAACTTGCGCATTAGGGTCTGTCGTATGAAGCTGAGAATAAACCGCAACAGGTGCTTGCTTGCTGGATGATTTAGCTTTTTTATATTCCGCAAACGGAACAATCTTAAACACATCCCCTGCCTGAGGAAGGGTATCAAACCCAGACACACCAACAGGAATTGTAACACCAAAAGTCTTCACACGATTACCAGCCGAATCAACAACAGAACTAATTCTACCGCCAGTATTTCCCGCAATAAAATAGTCGCCTATTTTTGCTGTTCCGTGCTGCAAAATCAATGTTCCAACAGGACCACGACCCTTTTCAAGTCGAGATTCTAACACATAGCCAACGCCAGGACCTGACGCACGAGCTTTAAGCTCAAGCACCTCAGACTGTAACGCCAAAATTTCTAATAAATCATCTACGCCCGTTCCTTCTTTAGCTGAAACAGGAACACATACCGTGTCACCACCCCAAGCCTCTGAAAGCAAACCGTGCTTAGACAGGCCCGCATAAACAGATTCAAGACCAGCCTTATCAACCTTATCAATCTTGTTTATTGCAACAATGATAGGAACTCCCACAGCTCGCGCATGCTCAATAGCTTCAACAGTCTGTGGCATTACGCCATCATCTGCCGCAACAATCAATATCGCAATATCTGCAACCTTAACACCACGCATACGCATCTTATCGAACGCTTCGTGACCAGGAGTATCAATGAAAATAACATTTCCATTATCAGTTTTTACTTCATACGCACCAAGGTGTTGCGTTATGCCGCCTTTTTCTCGCTCTGCAACACGAGACTTTCGAATATAATCTAAAAGTGATGTTTTTCCATGATCGACGTGACCAACAATAACAACAACGGGTGACCGCATTGACATGTCAGCACCTGATTGCTTTTCAATTTCAACCTCTTTGCGTGTACCGTGGGCAGAAAACGAAACCTCAATTTCATAATGCTCAGCCAGCTTGCGCATTGCATCTTCTGTAAGCATTTGGTTAATGTTGCAAACAATACCTTGTTGCAACAAAAATGATATGAGATCTGAAACAGGCTCTTTTATTTTTTCTGCAAAGCGACCAAGCGAGATAGACCCTTCAATCTCCAGGGCTCCTGATGGCTTTTCTGCAGGCTTTTTATTTGATGGAGCAAGGGCTTTTTTGTCGCCCCTGGCAACAGCCCTTTGAAGGCATTCTAATTCTGAAGGAGAGAGTTGCGCCATATGATTGGAAACCTCGAACCCTTCTCTTCGTAAAAGGCCCAGAGCATCTTTGCTCGAAAGGTCATGTTCTTTTGCAAACTCATATATACGCATTTATAACTTTCTATTTTTCTTCAGAATCTGTGAACTCTACGTCTGTAATCGCATCATCAGCCTTAACACTATCCACAAGCTCAATGTTCAAGCCTGTGATTTGAGACGCTAAGCGAATATTTTGCCCCATTCTGCCAATTGCAACAGAGCGCTGATCTTCATCAAGCCAAACCTTAGCAACCCTATCACCAACAACCTCAACCCTATTGATCTCTGCGGGCTTAAGCGAATCACGAACAAGCGTGTCTTGAGCGCTGTTCCATGAAATAATATCTATTTTTTCTCCACCAAGCTCTTTTAAAATAGGCTTGATTCGAGCACCGCCAACACCAACACACGTCCCAACAGGATCAATGTTTGGATCGTTAGACGCTACAACAACCTTTGACTTGTACCCAGCAGCACGGGCAACGCCCTTAAGCTCTACAAGCTTTTCAAAAACTTCTGGAATTTCAAGTTCAAATAAATTTCTTAAAAACTCTGGTGATGCACGATCCAGCACAAGCTGATTGTCTCCACGCGGCTCCTCGTGAACCTCTTTCAAGAGGGCACGAATAGGATACCCAGGAACACAACGCTCTCCAGGAATCGACAAAGAGTTTGGCAAGAACGCCAAAACATCTTGCAACATAACAAGAGCGCCACCGCTCTCGCACTTGTGCACAGTACCAACAACAATGGTACCCTCTTTGCCCTTAAATGCATCGTAAACTTCTTTGGACTCAACAGCCCTAATCATTTGGGCGATAATTTGCCTCGCCTTGAGAATTTCTACGCGACCAATGCTTCCATCAAAGGGAACCCATATCTTGTCGCCTGCCTTGCTTTTTGTTTCAACAGCCTTAGCTTTTCTCGAGCTGACTTGAGTGTCATCGTCTTCAACTGTCGCTACTACTTCTTTTTCTGCAAACACTTCAAGCTCGCCGCTGTTTTTATCAAATGATACTTTGAATGCAGTTTCTGGATATTTTTTTTGGTATGCTCCAAGCATGCCTTCACAGACAATGTCGTCTAGCGTGGCTTTATCTAGCCCGCGTTCTTCTACCAAGTTACTAATTACATCGGATAAATTCACAGCTTTCCTTGCGGCTTGTCCCTACAAAACTCTATATGTTACTGGTTTTATAAGATAATTCTACCAGGTTTTAGGAAAAAAGAAAATTAGCTTCACAATTTTACACAAGGGCTCTCTTAAGATCTCTTTAATATATATATATATATAAGATAGTAGTAATAGTTGAGGCAAAATGTTGTGGATAACTTTTAAAAAGTGCTATCATATGGTGCTGCCAATCAACATATCCATACTTCAGTTTTATGTGGATAACCTGTGGATAACTTGTGGATAACTTTTCCACATATGCTGAATAGTCGCTCTGGATCGACAAAAGTTATCCACATAGCTCCAATAGCTCTTGCTGGTGATGTATATAAAGCTTTAACTTTGAGTTATCCACAGGTTATCCACAGGTTATCCACAGGTTATCCACAGGTTATCCACAAGTTATCCACACTATGTCTCAATAGAATTAAAAAACCAAAAAGTGCTTTTTTTTTAAATGCAGGCGGTCTTTTTTAGTGTTAGCAGGTCCTCGCGAAAAAGGTCTGCTGCAGATGGGTTTCGCAAGATATAGGCAGGGTGGAGAGTTGGCAATAATTTCGCGACATTGTATGAAAAGGTGCTCCCACGCAGCTTTGTGATGCGAAGGGGTTTTGGTATAGTGTCGGAATTGAGCCCCCTGAGCGCGCATGCGCCAAGTGTGCAAATCACCTTGGGTTGGATGATTTTTATTTGTTCGAGGAGTAAGTTGCGTCCGTTCTCGATTTCTTGCTTGGACGGAGTTCGGTTATTGGGGGGTCTTGTTTTAACAATATTGGTAATGTAGACATCTTCTCGCTTAAGGCCAACGCTTTCAAGCGCTTTGGTTAGAAGTTTGCCTGATCGACCAACAAAGGGTCGGCCTTGCTCATCCTCGTCTTTACCTGGTGCTTCACCAATGATCATGATGTCAGCGTTTGCGGGTCCCTCGCCGAAAACTATATTGGTACACCCTGGAATAACCAGGGGGTTGTTGGTCATGTTCAAGAGTGGTGCGTATAGTTGTTCCAGTTTTTTTTCTTTATTCATGCTTATAGAATAAAGTTATTTTACTGGTGTTGCAATCTTGTCTTTTATCGATTCATGCATGTTTTTAGGAGATTAATCCATTCGCTATTTTGTGCAAACGTTGACCTTTGGTATGAAGTATTAATGAACTTGGTTTGATGAGGGAAATAGATAGACAGGCCAGTTGCCTTTGCCAAGTTCTTACCGTTAGCCATTGCAAAAATGGATTTGTTTATAAGTTCAATTCCTTCATTGAGCCTGTCTTTTACTTGTTGAATAAGGAAGTGTTTGTCTTTTTCTAGTTCCATTTTGTTGCATTGGTCTAGTACGTTTTTATAGAAGTGGCCAATGTCGATGTAAGATGGCTCTTCAAAGTGTGTACATTGTTTTCGAGAGCGGCAAAGTTGGATTATGTTTTTAACAGAGTTGTTTTTTTGGTTTTTTATACATTCCATTAAAAGAAGGGCTAACTCTGAAATATTTTTATCTAGTTGGCCAAGTTCTCCTAGGTGACAAGCAGAGAGCGTATAGTCGGGTGTAATGTCTTTATATGCAGCGCGATATGATTCTACTATTTCATTTGCAAAATCTTCGGGAGAGGGGGCTTCATTTGCAAAGCGAGCAAAGGCTGTATGGTATGACCAACCCCAACCAAGTTCAACTTCTTGTGATGCTACCATTATATCGCAGTAAGGTTTTACTAAAACGCCAAACTCAACCATAGACATTAAACAAGCATCAAGGCCGAGTAGGTCAAAAGGGCGATCCATTTTTCTGGTTACTGTGCCGAGTGCTTTAACTAGTTTTGCATTTGTAAGGTATGATTTATGTATTTCATCAAAACAGATGCCGCGAGTTTCCTTGAGCATTATTGTTTCAAGAAATTCTATGTTTCTATTTATTTCTAACATGAGGTTGTCTGGGTTGAATGAAAAGAACTCGCCTTCAACGTTTGGAGTCTTTGCAATGCCTGGATCAATGTAACCGCTGCCGTGGTTCCATAGTATAAGTGCTGTTTTTTCACTAGGGAAAGTATCAATACAGTATGAGCAAAAATCTATAAGTGTTTGTTCATCACCACTATCAAGTTTAATGCCTTTTTGTGCATCATCCGCGTTAAGTAAGATAGCTTTATCTTTGACGATCAAGTATCGCTGTGTCGGTTTGTTTTTGTTTTTTTCATTTATTTGAACGACAATATTACAAAATTCATTACTGCCAATATGGGCAAGTTGTCTTACGTTTGGCCACACAAAAGGCTCAAGGTCGTTTGTTCCAGCAATATAAATTATAATAGTCCAAGGATTTTTTTCATTTGGGGAGCGACGTATTTCACAGGGGTTATTTTCGTGCTCAATTGTAAAGCCTTCAAGCTCTCCTTCAGCAGCAAGAAACTCACAACTTGAAAAACATTTAGTACTGACAATGGAAAGGAGAATGAATAATATCTTGTTTAGTGTTTGTTTCATGATACTGGCCCCTATTTTTTATATGTTCCTTTTATCCTATGTATACTATATTTTGGGCTAATATTTCAATTATCCATTGAGATTGTGAAAGGGGTAAGTTGTTGTAGGTAAATAATCCCAAATTGTTTAAGTATGACTCTAAGAATTATTTTAAAAAGAGGTAGATTTTGGTATTTTTCAAAATTCGGTAACTAATTCTTTGCTGGCACAAATTTTGTAGGTTGTTTTTTGAGTTGTCCCATGAGGATGAGGATATAAGTAAGAGCAAAGCTAAGTTGAAAATCTAATGCAAGCAGTTGGTGTGGGTTGTAAAGTAATATTATGCAGCAGGTTAGGTTGATTAGGTGGAGCATGGACACTTTTATCTTTGTTAGCTTAGCGACGTTATAGAGGACGATGAGTATAAGAGCGCGAAGATAAGATATGCTCATCCAGCTGAGAGCTGTATATAATAAGCAAAAAGCGAGTAGAAGGATTCTTCGCTCACGATTGGGAATTCCAAATAATGATAGTAATAGATTGAGCAGGGCAAACAAGATCACGATATGTAATCCAGATCGTGCTAGGTAATGTGACAATCCCCAGTGCATATATGTAGTACGAAGCTCCATAAGCTCATTGGGATCAATTTCCTGTTTATTACCAAAGAATATAAGGCCCATAAGATTACCAACATGATCAGGAAGTTTTTGTTGAAGGTTGGTAAAGAAGGATTCTTTTTTTCTGTTGAGATAGGACCAAATATCAAAGGTGTGATGGCGTTTGAGAATTATTCCTCGAATTTTTCCAGTGAATGCGGTGGCGATAATGTTTTCTTTTCTCATCCATGTTTCCATTTCCTTTTCCAATGGACTATGTAGAAAAATACTTTTTAATTCTACCGTATCTCCTGGCTTAAAGCGTGGTAACTCCTTGGATAGGATCCAGATGTTATGGTTGGCGATTTGGATTGTCGATCTATAGCTAAACTTATTCTTGATATGTTCTACGGTAGACACCTTTCCAGTTAAGGTTGCCTTGTATCCAGATAAATCTTGGGCTGCTTTAGTGTATGCAGTTTCTTGTATTTGAAAGCTGAGTAGACCTAGAAAAAAACAAAGCATGGTCCCTATTAAAGTACGATTGGATCGTCTATATGCCAGAAAAAGAGACCCTATACCAAGTGCTGATATAGACACGGCAATAGGAAAAGGATAATATACTGCTGCTGTGATTCCAGTGATCAGACCAATGGTGAAATATTGGATAGTGGGAATCTTGGATTGGATTTGTTGTAGGGTGAGCTTCATACCCTCAGTGTACTGTAATAATAGGGTTTATTCTAATTTCTTTGCTCTATTTGTTTTATTTTTTTATAATAGACACTAAAAATTAAATTATTAGTGATAAAAGGTGAGAATATATATGGAAAGAACGCAAGAGAAGATAGTTAAGAAGGTTTTATCAAATGGGCTTACTGTTTTGGTACATCCGAACCGACAGGTTCCCAAGGTATCGACACAGTTGTGGTATCATGTTGGGTCTAAGGATGAGCAGACTGGCGAGCGTGGCCTTGCTCACTTGCTCGAGCACATGATATTCAAAGGAACCGAAAAGCTTTCTGAGTCTGATATCAATGTTATTACCTCAAAGTTATCTGGCTCAACAAACGCATTTACATCGTATGATTATACTGGTTACCTTTTTGATATGCCAAGCCAACATTGGCAAGAAGCGTTCAAATTGTTTGCCGACTGCATGATTAATTGTACCTTTAAGGAAGATCTTCTTAATTCAGAACTTAAAGCAGTTATTCAAGAGTTGAAGATGTATAAAGATAATTATACCTCTTCACTTATTGAAGATATGATTGGCACAATTTTTGCAGATCACCCATACCATAATCCCATCATTGGTTATAAGCAGGATCTATGGAATATTACTCGTGAAGGTTTGCTTAAGTTTTACAACAAGCACTATATCCCTAACAATGCAACACTGATTGTTGTTGGTGATGTTGATCCAGAGGTTGTGTTTGAAGAAGCGCAAAAAGAATTTGGTTCTATTCAGCCGGTTCTTGATTATAAGCGTGAAGAGTTTTACTACAACAAGGATTTGTCAGCTAAGTCTATAACATTGTATCGTGATGTTTCCCAACCATTTGGGGCAGGTTGTTTTGTTATACCAGGTGCCATTGAAAAGAAAGATTTTATTTTTGATGTTATCAGTTGGTTATTGGGAGCAGGGCGTGGATCTGTTCTTTATAAAAAACTTGTAGATGAGCTTGATTTGATTACTGATATTGATGCATTTTCTTATGATTTATTTGATCAAGGTCTTTTCTTTATTGATTTCCAGCCAAAGAAAGCTGAAGATATTCCAAAGATATTTGCGGTAATTCAAGATGAAATTGCACGATTAGTTCAAGATGGTATTTCTGATGAGGATTTAGAGCGTGCGATTAAAAAATCAGAATCTACATATCTTTCAAGCATGGAAAGTAACCAAAAAGTTGCATACGCACTTGGACGCATGTTTGTCGCAACAGGTGATGAAAATTATGTTTTTGATTACGTTGAAAAAGATAAAGATAAAGTTCGAGAACAGGTTGAGTCTATTCTTAAACAATACTTTAATCCAATGCTACTCAATACAGGTATAATCCTTCCTATTGAAGAAGATCAACGTGATAAATGGGAAGAGCTACAGCAAATATCTGATGAGTTAGATACAAATGTTCTTGCTGGAAAAACACGTCAGACAGCAGTTGAAGAACAAAAGATGGCTTTCTCTGTTCATCCGAAGGCGCCAAAGCATTTTGAATATCCAATTTATCAAGAGTTTACTTTGGATAATGGTCTAGAAGTTCTTATGTACAACAATCCGGGCATTCCAAAGATTGAGATGTTTTTAGAGATGAAAGCAAAACATCATTACGATCCAGAAAATCAACAAGGATTAGGCAATTTTGTTAGTGAAATGCTTGAAGAGGGAACCAAGAGACATACCGCAGAGCAGTTGGCTTATGAAGTTGAATCTCGTGGTATGACTATTAGTACCTCACCTGGTTACGTTACTATGGGCTTGTTGAGTGAAGATTTTTCTAAGGCGTTAGATATTCTTGCAGAAGTTTTAACAGAACCAGCTTTTGATGAAAAATCTATTATTCAAGTTCGTGATCGCATTACCGCGGATATTAATAACTACTGGGATTCACCATCACAGTTTGTTGGTTCTCTTATTAATAAAGAAATTTATAAAGATCACCCATACCATAAAGGTCTTTTGGGAACACTTGATACTATTAAGAACTTTGATCGTGCAACATTGGTTGATCATTATAAAAAGACAATTACGCCAAACCAAGCACGCTTGGTTGTTGTTGGAGACCTTTCAAACATTGATGTGCAAAAGCAGGTTGAACAACACCTTGGAAAGTGGCAAGGGCCAGAAGTTGCAGATTTAGATTATTGTGCACTGGATAATATTTCTCAACATGACATAAACTATCCAATCAATAGAGATCAGGTAGTACTTAGTTTTGCTGGATTGTCAGTGTCTCGATTACATCCCGACTTTGATAAGCTTCTTTTGTTTGAGCAAATATTCTCAGGAGGTGTTCTTGGATCAATGAGCTCCAGACTTTTTGCTTTACGTGAACAAACTGGACTTTTTTATACAATAACAGGTTCGCTGATTGCGCGCGCAGACAAGCAACCTGGAATATCTTTTGTTAAGACAATCGTGTCCCTAGATAGGCTTGCGGAAGCTGAAAAGGTTATTGCTGAGACTATTAACAAGGCGCCACTTTACATTGAAGATGAAGAGTTTTCTCAAGCGCGTAATGCATTAGCTAACTCATTGGTTGATAATTTTGCAACAAGTAGGCAGATTGCTCAGGCGTTCTTATTCTTAAAACAGTACAACTTGCCAAAGAACTACTTTGACTATCGTTCAGAGCAGTTGATGGGTATTGAGGCTGATGAGGTAAGACAAGCAGCAATGAAAGTATTAAATACAAACCAGATGGTAAAGGTCCGTGTCGGAAGAGTATAAAAATATAAGAAAACTGTGTGTTAAGGTTGAGCAGTATTATCTAGGAAAGTAAACGATAATTTCCATGGCCTGCTTACTAGAGGCAGTCAGATAAATTTAGCCATCGAGAAATCGGTGGCTATTTTTTAATTGTGTTCATTAAGAGGTCCCGTTAAGGATTGTGGTTGGTAGGTATATACACATTAAACTAAAACATTGTATATACATACCAATATATTGAAAGATGTTCTGAGGTTTATTTAATACTTTTTAAGTAGTTATTTAATTTCAGTAAACTCAGTAGCCAATTTAGGATCTTCTAGTGCTTTTTTCACAAGGTTGATTATGAGTACCTTTGCATCATTGAATCCACCAACCTGATCGATTAGTCCAAGCTTAAGTGCATCAGGAGCTACAAACGTTTGTGCATCTGCCCATTTATCTTTATCATCAAGTGAAATACCGCGTTCTTGCGCAATCGCTGAGCAGAAGAAATCATAGTCTAAATCAACTTGAGCTTGCATTTTTTGACGTTGTTCCGGTGATGCATCAGGAGCGTATGGGTTTCTGAAAACTTTATCAGCACCAGCGAAAACAAAATCGACAGTTAAATCTTCCTTCTTACTGCTCTTAGGCTCTTTGATTTTTTCGATGGCACATAGAACACCAATACTACCAACTTCGGCCATGTGAGGTGCCACTATCTTTCCCGTAGAGGCAATTAAGTATCCACCAGAGCAGCAAACATTCTCAATAAACACAACGATAGGTTTTTTCTGTTTAATTATTTTAAGTTCGCGGAATATAACTTCAGATGTGCCTGCGTGGCCACCACCAGAGTTGATTTTAAGAAGAAGTCCAACAATATTGTCATCGTACATTGCTTTTTCTATTTGACCCATGTACTTTGTTGCACCAGCTGAAAGGTCGCCAATCTCAAATATGCCGATTTGTTTTTTCTTTTCAGCTACCGGAGTAGAAATATAATATTTTTGATAAAGTTTCTTACCCGCTACTAGTAATAATGCTCCAGCAATTGTACCAGCGGCAGAGTTTGAGATGATTTTAAAATCAACAGGAATTTGAATATTATACTGCGCAGGCTTGCTTGATGCAGTACACAAAAGGGCAAGTAGTAAGAACTTTTTTAACATATCTATAAATCTCCGGTAAAGGGTTAATTTTTATACCAGAGTAAAAGAAATATAAAAAAAATTCTAGCTTTCCTTAACTTCAACCATGTTAATTTCAGAAATGGGCTTTCCGTCCTTGTTCAGGAGTTGTTTCATGCAATCTTCAGCGTCGCTCAATGATCCTATTTCATCGATTAAGTTAAGTTCTTTGGCCGCACCACCACCAAACAAGAAGCCATTTGCCCATTCAGATTTGTTATCGAGCGATAAACCTCTGGCATCAGCAATAACAGAACAATAGTGATCATAAAGCTCTTCAAGACCGTCCTGAAGGTGTTTGCGTTCTTCTGTGGTTATTTTAGGAGATACTGGAAACTCACTTACTTTGTGTTCGCCAGCAAAGATGTATTCAATATTAACTTCATTTTTATTATCGTCTTTGGGCGTTTCATAATATTTTGAAATTTGATGCCAAATTCCAATGCCACCAACTTCTCCACCATAAGTTCCAATGATTTTATCGCCAACAGAAGCTATTAAGTATGATATTTCGTTGCAGATGTCAACAATCCAAACCACGACAGGCATTTTTTGTTTAATCTGTTTTAATTCAAGATAAAGAGATTCTCCAATACCAAAGTTTCCACCACCAGAGTTGATAGTAACAATGAGGCCTTTGAAGTTATCATCTTTAAGAATAGAGCGCATTTGTTGAAGGTGTTTATCTGAATCAGCATCAATTTCAGAATGTATATTGATTATGCCAACTTTAGGTTTTTCTTCAGTAGAAGATTTTTTAAAAAAACCTTTAGCATAGTGGTATGCAGCAAACAAAAGGCGTTTATTTGATTCATCAGAAGGTTTGTTTTCTTTTTTATCTTTAGTTGAAAGATCTACCAGGTCAAAGGTGCATTTGCCATTGGCTTTATCTTCTATGGTAGTTTTCATCATGTTAAGCGCATCGTTGAAAGTGCCAAGTTCGTCTATGAGACCAATGCGTTTTGCTTGCAATCCAGAGTGAGTAAACCCATTTGCCCAGATGTGTTGATCATCCATAGAGATGCCGCGAGATTGTGCAATTTGATTACAGTAATGATTATAAAGATTGCTTATTTCGTTTTGTATAAATGTTCGTTCTTCTGAGGTAATACCCTTGGTTTCAGGTTTATCAATTATAGTATGTTCTCCAACATAGAGAAACTCATGTTCGATTTTATTTTTATTTCTCCCTAGGGGATGCTCATTTATATATTTTTTTATTTCGCAAAGAACACCAATATGTCCCATAGTTGAACTTGGAGCTGCAAATATTTTATCAGCCACAGATGCAATGATATAGCCCATAGATCCACAGCGGTTAGTAGCTACAACAAAGACAGGTTTATGCTTACACAAACGTGCTAGCTCCATACGTATCGCTTCACCGATACCACAGCCACCTCCACCAGAATTGATGACTACAATGACACCACACATCTCTTTGTTGTCTACAGCGGATCTAATTTGTGAAAGATACTTATACGAGGAGGGTTCAATAGCACCTTGAATGTTGATAATTCCAATTTGCTGTTTTGATCCAGATGTTTGTGTTGGAGCTGGGGTGTCGACTAGTTCTTTGGTTTGAATAGATTGAGTTGATGCAATGAGAGCGAATAATAGTATAAGTTTTTGTAGCATATTAAGCCTTGGGGTTTAAGGTAAAGAATTACTTAATATGTTATACAAATATTTTAAAAGCGTCTAACTACAAGCTTGGTAAGTTCGATGAGTACCATTCACCAGTAAGATGCTGTAGGAAGCCATGGCTTCGCTTAGCTCCAATATCTTCACCATCATAAATTCTTTTATAGTTTTCTCTTTCTCCATTGCTATACCTTAGAGCTTTTTTGATTTTATCGAGAGACAAGGATCCTTGCTGTAGGGATTCTCGATTTCTAATTACCATGATAGGTGTTTTGAGGCCGTCCTTATTATTTTTTTCTATAGCAGCACGTAAAGGACCGAGTTTTTCTGGATATTTTTCCATTAAGGGGTCGATAAACACTGCAGCGTCAAGATCCCAAAAACCTGAATACTCCGTATCAATGATAAATAGAAGATTGGTGATATTGGCTAACACTGGCATCTTAATTAAAATATGATCCGGTTCAAAGTTGCCATCCTGAATACGTATGTTATACACTCTACGGTCATTGTCAGTTAAAATAGGCATCGGTAGCTTTCTGTCAGAATAATAAGACAGAGAGAATAGGCCGCGATAAGGTGATTCTTCCAACGATCCACCTACCTGTATATTGTCACCGGTGGAGTAAAAGTGGTAAAGGTTGTCAAAGTTGTATTGTTTGAACATATCGTCTTCGGTTATATTGTCAGGATTGAAAAGAGGCTTATCAAGTTTGGGAGAAGCAATTTGAATTCCAACATCAATAGGCCTGTTTGGAGCCAATTCTTTTAGACGGTCGGCCATATTATTTACAACGTTACAGCCATGACTATGTGCAATTGTCCATATTTCAGATATATCTTTATCATGTAACATTCTAGGTTGAAGCCAGCCAGCAAGGGTTTCACCAGCATTAATTCTATCCTCTTGTTTTAGAGCTCCAGACCATTTGAATATTAAAAGCTCAACTGGTTTTTTATGAGCTAGTGCGAGTGTTTGAGCCAACCTTAATATTTGTTGGGTTGTTAAGCGACTATCATCAAGGCCAAATGCATTAGGAGTGGCGAATGTACCATGAACAGATATGAGTACAATCTTACCATTGTCTAGACCTAAACCTTCACCAATTATTCTTTTGTGGAGTTCGTGAGTGTGCCCGTCGGTTTGAACTTGTTCAGCAGCACCAACCTCAGGAGCATTTGGGATTGGCCTTCCCGCAATTCTTAGTAGATTCCGGAAAATATGATCTTTTGGGCTAACACCGAATTTATGTATCATACTTCTATTCATGCCAGCGCTAAGTTCATCTTCGAGTTTTTCTTGAGTGCGTTCTAGTTTTTCCTTGTTTTGTCTTAAAACAGTAACAGTAGCTTTGGATATTCGTCTGCTTCTCTCAAGATTTTTTTTAGTCCTTGCTACTTGTTGCTCAAGGTTTTGAATATTTCCTGTGAGCGTCTCTCTCTCTCCTGTAAAGGATTCTTTCTGTCGAACAAGTCTATCGCGCTCTTGGGTTAATTCATTTAATCGTGTGCGTAACCGATTATATTCTTCTTGTTCTGCTTCTTGGCGAGCTTCTCGTTGAGCTTCTTCAATTTGGCTACTCCATCCGTCTCCAGCAATGTTACCTATTCCCATAGGGGTTAGTGTGCCAATCCAAAGTAGACTTAAAAATAGGGTTTTGATTTTCATAGAAGTTTCCAAATTAATGTTCATTGACTATGATTAGTTTTTTGCTTCAAGCACAGAAATTCTATTCTTAAGAGCAGCATTTTCTCTTTCTAGCGCCTTTTGGTTTAAGGCTAACCCTATGTCTGCTCGTTCAAAGAGCCGTTTTCTTCTAAAGGGTCTTTGATGGCTTCTTTAAGGTAGTTTAATTCTCTCTCAAGCTTTTCTTTATCAAGCGAACATTTTTCGTACATTTGCTCAATGCGACTTATTTGTTCGTTTTTATATTCTTTTTCAGCACTCTTGCGAGCCTCATCAAAATCATACCCAAGACCAGGATAAGCCCCATCACCTTGAAGGAAACCCATCATAGGATCAGGCACCTTCATAGGATCATCCATAGGTATTGTTGTTCCCACTAGAACCATACTGATAAGTAAAACTCTCAACTTCATTGCAACCTCCAAACAGTGTTTTTTTATGCTTTTTCTTTTATATTAGCAAATTTCCACTTCAAAAATAAAGAGTTTGGTGAAGTTTTATTGATGCGAGGTTGTCGCCTTCTTATTTAATGACCGCTTTTTTGTCTTTCCATTCAATGTTTATCTTCTTTGCCAGGGGGTTTTTGAGTATGAATTGTGAGAGTGGGACGATGATATGCTCTTGGATTGCTCTCTTAAGGGGTCGAGCTCCAAATTCACTACTGTATCCAATGTTGGCAATCTCTTTATAGACACTTGGAGAGACCTTGAGGTCTATACCGTTTTGCTGAGAAAGGCGTTTTTCGAGCTGATCGACGTGAAGCTTGGCTATTTTTTCAATGTCCTTCTCTGAAAGCCTATGGAAGAAGACAATACTATCTATACGGTTAAGGAACTCGGGACGGAAGGTCTTGTGAAGTATATTATCAATCTCGTTGCGGACCTTTTCATTGATTGTTTTTGCATCAAGGATGATCTGAGAGCCAATATTTGAAGTCATGATGATGATAGTGTTCTTGAATGAAATAACTCGGCCTTGGCCATCTGTGAGGCGTCCATCATCAAGTATTTGTAGAAAGATGTTGAATACATCTGGGTGTGCTTTTTCAATCTCATCAAAGAGGATGACGCTGTATGGATGACGACGGACTTGTTCGGTGAGCTGCCCACCTTCTTCATATCCAACGTATCCTGGAGGAGCACCAATGAGTCGAGCGACCGCATGTTTTTCCATATACTCTGACATATCAATACGGACAAGGCGGTTCGGGTCGTTAAATAAGAAATCCGCCAATGTTTTCGCCACCTCGGTCTTACCAACACCTGTTGGCCCAAGGAAAAGGAAGGAACCGATTGGGCGGTTTGGATCAGTCATGCCAGTTCGATGCATTTGGATGGCATGTGTAATCTTTTCAATCGCTTCATCCTGACCAACAACGCGCTCTTGTAGAATTTTATCCATTGAAAGAAGCTTTTCACTTTCACTTTCTTGTAGCTTTTCAACTGGAATCTTAGTCCATCTAGCTAGTACAGCCGCGATATCATTCTCATCAACTTCTTCCTTGACGAGTTGGTCCTTGTTGAGCTTTTTCAACTTCTTTTGTTCATCATCAAGCTTTTTTTCCAGGTCTGCAAGCTTGCCATACTTGATTTCAGATGCAGCGGCATAATCGCCAGTCTGTTCAGCTTGATGATACTCATACGTAGTTTGTTCGATATCTTCTTTGAGTTTGTTAACCTTTTCAAGTGGCGCTTTTTCAGCTTTCCACTTGGTTAGCAGCGTTTGATGCTTTTCTTTTAACTCGGATAATTCTTTTTCGAGGTCCTTGAGTCTTTTTTTGGATATAGAATCACTTTCCTTGCCGAGCGCGACCTTTTCAATCTCCAATTGGCTAATGTTCCGTTCAAGTTTATCAAGGTTTTCTGGCTTGGAGTCGATAGCCATTTTAATCATTGATGCAGCTTCATCAACAAGATCGATAGCCTTGTCTGGTAAGAATCTATCAGGAATATGTTTTGCTGCTAATTTGGCTGCTTTAACAAGCGCTTGATCCTGAATTCTAATTCCATGGTGACGTTCGTAACGCTCTTTAAGACCACGCAAGATTGAGATTGCATCATCAACTGATGGCTCTTCGACAATAACTTTTTGGAATCGACGCTCAAGAGCGGCGTCTTTTTCAATATATTTTTTATACTCTTGTGGTGTTGTTGCACCAATGCAGTGCAACTCGCCTCGAGCAAGTGCTGGCTTGAGGAGGTTGGAAGCATCCATACCACCTTGACCAGATTGTCCTGCACCAATGAGCATATGTAACTCATCAATAAAGACGATAACTTGGCCATGAGAATCTTCAATGGCCTTAAGAACAGCTTTTAATCGCTCCTCAAACTCGCCTTGAAACTTGGCTCCAGCAATAAGAAGCCCAAGGTCTAACGACCATACTTGTTTATTTTTTAGGCTTTCAGGAACATCGTTGGAAACAATGCGTTGTGCAATGCCCTCAACAACCGCTGTCTTACCAACACCTGGATCACCAATGAGTACAGGATTGTTTTTGGTCCTACGAGAAAGAATTTGCATGACGCGACGAATTTCTTCATGTCGTCCAATGACAGGATCAAGTTTACCTTGCTGTGCTTGCTCAGTGAGATTTTGAGCGTATTTTTTTAGTACTTCGTATTGCTTTTCTGCTTTTTTATCAGTAACTTTTTTGCCTTTACGGAGTGAGAACATGTGTTCCAGCACTTTTTCTTTAGAGAATTTGTGGTCAGTAAAGAATTGTTGAATAGGATTGGGTAGGTGTGGAGTCATGGACCACTGCAAAAGGAATTGTTCAAGGCTTATAAAGCTATCGTTCATTTGCTCAGCGCTTTTTTTGCAGCTATCAAGAAAGTCTTGCATAGCGTAATCCATAACAATACGAGCACCTTGGGTTACAGGTAGTTTTTGTAGTTCTACCAGTACTAGTTCTTCAAGCTGTTCAAGAGGAAGCCCAAGAACAGAAAAGAATGAACGGCAAAAATCGTTTTCAAGGCCGGCGGCAACGGTATGTAAGGGTATTAAAGAAGGGTTTTGTCGCTCTGTGGCGAGTTGGACACTGTGATTAATTAGCTCTTGGCTTGAATCGGTAAATTGTTCTTTATTCATTGCTACCCCTTTAAACTTCTACATACTATTTGATCGCCGCTTTCTGTGATACGAGATTGCAAAATGATGAGCATAATCTCGCAATGCAATTAAGAGCTTGCCTGTTTCTGTATGAATATCTAAGACTTTTCCTTGTGGATAAGCCTCACAGAAAATACGCTCTTCTCTTTTTGCTAAGCTAATACAATCAACGTTGTTAAACAAGGGTTTAATTGCGTTGAGTTGTCCTTTGCCACCATCAATAAGTATAAGATCGGGAAAGTTTTTTGATTTGTATCGTCGTTGTACAATCTCTGCAAGCGCAGCATAATCGTCCTGTTGATCCAATGTTTTTATCTTGAATCTCCTAAACATATTCTTTGCAGGGACACCATCAACAAAGCGAATACATGATCCAACAATAAAATGACTTTGAAAGTGTGAGATATCGAAACAATCAATAGTATGCGGTTCGATTGAAAGTTTGAATGCTTCCTTTAATGCCTTTGCAAGGCCCTTGTTTGGGATTAATCGCTGTTGTGATTTATCTTTAACCATAGCGATAAAAGGTTCAAACTTGTCTCTATTAAAGTGAAGCTTTGTTACCTTAATAATATATTCTAGGTTATCAAGATACTCAGAGAGTTTTTTAGATTTCTCAAACAAGAATTCTTTATTGTATTCTTCTATTTGTTTACGAATAACGTCTTCAAATTCTGAATATTTTTCCTGCAAGATTTTTTTTATAAGATCAATTCTAAGCAGATGTTCATCAAGATCAAACTTATCACGACAATTACCAGCGCAGATGCCTATATGATAACGCAAGCAGCCGTTGGGAATTTTTTTATTACAAAGTTGGACATTAAATTTTTCACTTAAGAATCGGTGAACCTGTCGCGCCTGAGTTTTATTAATGAATGGACCAAAGTGAGTGGCTTTAGCTACTTTACTTCGTACTACTTTAAACTCAGGGATAGCTCCCTTGGTGATTGTTAAGTAAATGAATGGTTGCCCATCCTTGAGCAAGATATTGAACTTGGGCTGATGCTCCTTGATGAGCTCCGCCTCCAAAAGTAGCGCCTCATCCTCATTTTTTGTGGGAATATAGTCAATGTCATGAATCTCAGCGGCAAGCGTCTGAGTCTTGAAATTATCTGTTTTGTTAAAGTAGGAAGTCACTCGCGATTTAAGCGATTTAGCCTTACCAATATAGATAATCTGGTTATGAATATCCTTGAATATATAGATTCCCGAGTAGGTCGGGAGTGAAGCGAGCTTGTCTTTAACCATCCATGATCCAATCTACTTATTGCTATTATAACATAATTGAAAGCTCGTGTCATGGCTGCTTTTCAGAGTTAGACCGATGCTCTAAAAAAAAGTATATTGAAGATATAAGGTTTGTATAAAAAATAGATAAAAAGTGAGTATTGAAATGGTTACGCTACGTCGAGTATTATTCATCGTGGGTTTGTTGTTGGCAGGTTGGGCTTCTTGGGGAATTTATAGCTATCTTTTTGATAGGACCCTACCTAAAGTATGTGTGAATGGTCTTGAAACAGGCTCATGCTATGCGGGTGATCTTAGATGTCTTGTTAGCGTAGATAAAACAAGTGATGTTTCAGTTTGGTTAGATAAAAAGCCAGTTATATCAAAATTCCGCAGTCGATCTGGTGCGGAAAATACTCTTCCTATTCCTACTAAAGCGATTAGCAATGGTCGCCACAAGTTGAAGATTGAGGTTTGTGATACTTCATACAATGGAAACAAAGCTGTTAGTGAGTATGATTTTGAGATTGATAATACTCCACTTCAAGCTGCTATGATACGTTCTGGTATGGATAACAAAGTCTTTCAAGGAAGAACCTTACATCTTCAATTCCAAGCGAACAAGGAGATTGGTGAAGCTATAGTAAAAACTTTATCAGGATCGTTTTCGTGTCATCCTGAGTCGGAAAATTCAACAATTTACGAATGTTTCGTCCCTCTGGCTCATGAAGAAGTGCCAAGCGAGTATCCAATTCGTGTTGATGTAACTGATAAGGTTGGTAACACTCTTGTATTGGAAGATAAGTTCCAAGTAATGGCTTATCCCTTTAAAAAGCAAACTATTACAGTGAGCAATGACAAAATGGAAGGTGAGCGTGAGGTTGGTTTACCATCAAGTCAGCTTTATGATGAAATGAGAGCTGCTACACAAAACTCCCCTCAAAAAAAGTTATGGAAAGGTCCTTTCTTTGTTCCTTTAGAATTAGCACGTGTTACATGTGATTATGGAACTGTTCGTACAACTCAAGTTAAAGGTCGGTATGCTCACAAGGCTTTAGATGTTATTGGACCACTTAAGTGTGTTGTTTGGGCACCACATGATGGAGTTGTTGTTATTAAGGATAGATTTGCCATCGAAGGAAACACGGTTGTTATAGATCACGGCCTTGGGGTTATATCTTTGATGTGTCACTTAGATTCATTTGCGGATATTTCAGTCGGTGATAGAGTAAGACGAGGAAACCCGATTGGCGTCATGGGTAAGACCGGATTTGCTACAGGAGATCACCTACACTGGGAACAGCGCGTTAATGACGTACCAATCGATCCTATGCAGTGGACAAAAACTGATTTTTAAATCAGGAGAAGAATGGTAAATTTAGCCGGTGACAGTTCGCACAGATCACTGTGGAGTAGGTATATACTAACACTCCTTGTTGTTGCATGCTCAATTGCAGCATGGCACTATTTTTACTACACACCTCTCATAGTACAAGAAGAGCAATCTATAGTAACATTAGGTAATCTCAAACAGCGACAACAGCAGTTTTATACTGTTAACAACAATGTTAACCAGTTGCAACGAGAGTGTAGTGCTCTATCAAAAAATATAACCTCTAGGCTTTCTCTTAATAAGCAGGGCGGTATAAATAATTTGTTTAAAAAAGTAGTAACTGATGTTACTACCTCTGAATTATTAATGACTTATTGCTCGCCAGAGAAGTTGCAAATGAAAAAGTGGTATAAAAAACAGCCATTAAAGTTTGTTGCAGCAGGAAGTTTTTTTGACTGCGTCGATTTGCTAGAAAAGATAAAAAATTATAAATTTTTCACAAAAGTGCCACAATTGGTAATGCAAAAGAAAAATGATATTTTAATGCTTGAATGTACTGTTCAAACATATACAATTGAGTAAAATATGAAGAGTAAAAAGTTAATACTTATTGCCTTTGCGTGCGCCTCTTTTTCGGTTTGTTTAGGAAAGAAAAGAGATCCGTTTGCAGCGCCAAAGACAATTGTTAAAAGTTACTGTCGCTACCTGGGTAATGCTGAATGTGATGATCAACAATATGCATTTGTTGAATGGAAGAAGGAAGTTAACATTGTTAACTTGGGACATGTGTTTGATGATGTATGGCGAGTTTGTGTTATTGCGCTAGATCATGTAGAACTAGAGCATATAACCGACGGAGACAAGCAGCGGATAGAAAAAAATAAAGAGTAGTAATAGTAAAATATGAAGAGTAGTACCAGATGAAAAAGTTTTTTATAATAATGTTCCTTTTTGGGCAATCGGCTTATGCTGATTTTACTGAGCACGGACTTGTATCTAGTTCAGAAGCAGAGCACAGTCCTGACCAGAGATTTGAAGATCATGGATTTGCATCAACCGGTGATAATCCTTTTGTTCCTACACGAGGAGCAGATATTTCCAAGGTGCTTGTTAGAAGTCATCTTCAAGATCTTCATGAAGAAGAGCAAAAAGCAGACATCGCCGATGCTGTTATAGAACGACTTAAAAAAGAACGACTCATGAGTGCCGCACATAAAGGTCAAGGTAAAAAGTCTATAGATGGTCCTTCAGCTCATACAATGCCAGTTAGTTTTGATAGTACGTTTGAAGAAAACTTAGAAACGGTATTTAATGATCCAGCTCTGAATGCAAAAAAAATAAGTATTAACACGCCAGCTATGGAAGTTAAAAAAGTTATTGAGATGATTGGTCAATTGGCTGGTATTAGCTTTTTCATTGATCAAGATGTAACTGGTAAGATTGGCTCATTGCATGTTAAAAACAAAACAGCAGGTGAGTTGTTGCAACTTATTACTAGCAACCATAAGCCGCGCTTAGCCGTTATTAAAAAGGGTAAAGACGTTTGGCGTATAACACTTTATTCAGAGGCGCTAGCCAAGATTAAAGATGATAATGCAAATAAAATTGTAACCAAGACCTTACCAATTAAGCATGCTCGTATTACAGAAAAGTTTAAAAATAAGATTAATAGTGCATGGAAAAGTTTTAGTGGTGAAACAAAAGACCCAACCAAGTTTATGTACATTGATGATGATGAGAAAAAGGTATTGGTACGCGGTCATCCGGTAGCTGTGCAAGAGCTTTATAAGTTCCTTTTTGAGGTTGATAAACCCATTATTCAGGTGCGTATTGATGCAATTCTTGTGCTTGCACAAAAGTCATTCGATTTTGCATTTGGTATTGATTGGTCAGGAATTTACAATCGACAACAAACTATGGAAAAAGGAAATGGCGTTGGTTTTTGGGGTGCCGGTGCACGCATGACGGACTACCCAACTCCAACAAGTAGTACTGTAGATAATAATGCAAATCTTTTGGTTAACCCAAACAACTTTGCAGTTAACTTGTTCTCCTCGCTTAACGCATTGGTTAGTGATAAGGCAGATATTAGACGGATTGCAGATTTTATTAAGATACCATTTGTGTTTGGTGGTCCAGACCTTAACCTTAAGCGTTTAAACCTTGTTCTTAACGCAGCAGAAACACATAGCAAGCTTAAAATTATTTCTCGACCGTCTGTATTAACAAGTAACAACGAGCTGGCCAAACTGCTTATTGGACAAAGTATTCCACTTCAAACAGCTATTGAAGATGTAACGACTGCAAACACAAGAAACATTACAACCATTAACTTTAAAGATACTGGAATCATTCTAGAGGTTAAGCCAACGGTTAGTTCTAGTGGTAAGAGTGTAACGCTTGATATTTTCATTGAGGATTCACAGGTGACGTCGGGTGATACAAAAACCAATGAAAATGGTATTATGGAAAACCCACCAACTATATCTGTTATAAAAGCAAAAAACAATGTAATTTTAAGAAGTGGTCAGACTACTATTATTGGTGGTTTGTCGGGTAACAGAAATCAAACAGCATCAAATGAAATACCGTACTTAAACAGGCTTCCAATTTTTGGTAAAATACTCTTTAAGAGTGATTTTAACTACAATGAAACGACAGAACGGTTTATATTTATTACACCAACTATCATTGAACAAGAAATGGATATGGACTAAAAATTTATCCCTCCAACTTAGAACAAGCTGAAGGGATAGGGGGGTGAACAATACTAAAAGTATCGTTCGTTTTAGGGACGTTTTTAACGCATTATGTTCTTGCGTGAATACTACCAAGCAAAAATTTCAATGTCAAGAAATAACTTTTTTTGTAGGCGGTTTGTAAAAAGCTATGACAAAACAGAAACAATTTTTAACAATCTTCACACTTATTTTTTTAAGTACAACGTTTGTTGCACAAGCTCGTAATTGTGGCCGAAGGCGCAAAAAGCAACAAAAAAAAGAAGTTGTAAAGGTTGTGCAACAAAAAACAAAAAAGCCACAAAAAGCAACAAAAAAATTCTCTGCTAAACAAGTAGCAGAACCGTGTACATATAAGTTGTGGATTGGTGGCATTGAGTGTCGTGTTTGTGCTAAGGCTGCAACGGTTGCACTAAGTAAGATAAAGGGCTTACAAGCGCCACAGTACCGTTGGATAGAAAATGATTATAAGAAGAGTTATGGAACTGTAAAACAGTTGCCACAAAAGTTGGTATTGGAGCCGATAGAAACATTCCTTAAACAACAGAAATTTAGCCTTCATGGAATAAGGGGATCTTTCTATGGAACTGTTGCACAAAACAAAAAAGGAACATGGATTTTCAAATTGCCAAAAGATGAGCGCGAGTTCGTTATTGGGAACGTAGATAGTCCTAATTTTGTTTTACTCAAAAAAAAGAAGACGTTATTAAAACGTCCTCTAATTTTAGATGGAACCATCTATCTTGATAAGGATGATCCTAAGTTTTTAATAGCGTAAGTTATTCACCGCTAATAAATTTACTTAATAGCGGATATTTTTTTGGATCATCTATAACGCTTTTAGACTTACCTGCCTCAATGATCTTGCCGCCATCCATAAGGTATATAGTTGCTTTTTCAAGCTTCTCAATTAGTGCAACATCGTGTGATGCAACAAGGACTGAGTATCCTTCTTTTGCAAGATCTTGAATGCTTTGTGCTACAAAATTGGTCAAGTATGGATCAAGCGCAGACGTTGGTTCGTCCATGCAAATAACTTTAGGCTTAAGAGCAATCGTACGTGCGATCGCTAAGCGTTGTTTTTGCCCACCAGACAACGAAGGTGGATAAAGCTTGGCCTTGTCCTCGAGTCCATACTTTGCAAGCAGGTCAAGGGCAATTTTGTCTGCTCCAGGCTTAGATACTTTTGTTGTTTTCTCTAAAGGGAAGCTGATGTTTTCTTGAACAGTCATATGGTCAAAAAGATTGAACTGTTGAAATACCATTCCAATGACATGGTTTTGGTTAATTTCAGAAAGGTCCAACTTTTTGTTGTTTAGGTAAACTGTTCCAAGGTCTAATTCTATAAGGTTGTTGAGGACGCGTAAAAGTGTAGACTTTCCAACTCCAGAATGTCCTACTAGAATAGCTATTTCTCCTTTTGGAAGATCAAGAGAAACATCGTTAAGAACTACTTTTTCACCGAATGCTTTATAAGCGTTTTTAATCTTTAACATGACAACTCATTCGCCTTTCAGTAAAGCTTACAAATATAGATGCTACAGAAGTGAGGATAAGGTATATAAGACCAAGAGCTATAAAGATTGACATTTGATCAAAGGTAATTGCAATGATGGTTCGTCCTTCTTTAAATAATTCAGAGACACCAATAAAGGATGCCAAACTTGAGTCCTTAATGAGCGTTGCAAACTCATTGCCAAGCGCTGGCATGGCAACTTGCATTGCTTGAGGCAAAATGATGTGTCGAATGGTTTGTAGCCGACTTAAACCCATGACTTGTGCAGCTTCAAGTTGTCCTGTGCTGACTGAATTAATACCCGCACGAATGATCTGACTTACGTATGCAGAACTATTCATGCCTATAGCAAAAATGGCTGCATAGATGGCTGGCATCTGTGGAAATAGTACATTGAAGATTCCAAAATACATAAAGAAGATCTGTATGATCATGGGTGTACCACGCATAATGGTTACATAGATTTTAACTGGCCATACTAAAAGTGCTATCTTGCTTGTTTGCATGAGTGCAAGTATCGTTCCAATAACGATACCCAAGATACATGAAAAATATGCAATCTTGATCGTTACAATAGTACCATGCCAAAGGTATGGTAGTGCTTCGTAAAGAAGTGTTAAGTTAATCATGTTATAAGTCCCCATTTTTGACGTATTTTCATCAAAGTTCCATCTTTCTCCATTGAGATGAGTGCTTGTTGTACTTGTTTAAATAATTTAGAATTCTTTTTGGATAGTGCAAGACTATAGTTTTCACCAGCTCCAGGCATAGTTGAAATGCTAAATTTATCCTTACCATACTTATCAAAGAATGGTGCAACAACAGATGCAGCTGTAACAAATGCATACCCCTTACCTTGCTGTAGTGCTATAAAGGCGTCAGCAACTGTTGGCAGTGCTTGTAATATAGGGCCGCGAATTTGTTGCATAAATAGTTCAGCTGTAAATCCTTGGTTAACAATAATTCGTTTACCAACAAGTTGATGAATATTAATAATAGGTGGTTTATCGGCAAGTGTAATAATCCAGAATGGATCATTGCGCAAGTATGGAATCGTGAATGCTAATTGGTTTGCTCGCTCAGGTGTTTCAGCCATTGCAGCCGCTATGACATCAATAGAACCAAATTGCAATTGTGGAATCAGCATGTCAAAATCCATATTACGAAAGACTGTTATTTTACCAATACGTTTGGCAACTTCATCAGCAATATCAATATCAAGACCAATGATATTATTACCATCTTTAAACTCAAAAGGAGGATATTCAGCATTAGTACCAACAATTAAGATGTTTTCTGAGGCACGCAGTTCTGGTTGGCTGTCTGGATAATGCCAGAGCCAAATACCCGCAATGATAAATATAGCGAGTGATATATAATGAGACGTTTTCATCTTATAATTCCCTTATCATGCCTGATACTGGTTTAAAACCGAGCATAGAGCAGACTTGTTGAAAGGCATATTCAATATTTTGTACAGACCAGGGCGTGATGAAAACCACATTTTCCCCTGCGAGGGTTCCTAAGATACCACTGTTTTCTTGGGAATCAAGGAAGTCTCCCACGTAATCAGCGAGTCCAGGAAGGGTTTTTACTACAATCATAGCTTCGTTGTACACGATATCGGTGATACCAGCGTTTAAAATTTCCTGTGTGACATCAATGCCACTGTTTTCATATACCAGTTTGCCATTGAGTAACTTTTTTGTAATCCCCAACTCTCTCAAATCTCTTGAGATAATTGCCTGGTTTGCCTCTATATTATACTCCTGCTTGAGCAGTTGTACCAATTTTAACTGATTTTCAACCGGATGTTGGTCAATAAGTGCTTTCACAGCATCGTGACGACTATTGATCTTAAAACTTTTCTTCATATTTCCCCCTATCTTTCAAAATATGAATAATTATCCACTATTAAGATAATAATAATTCATTTTGTAATCAAGGTCAATGGTTTGGTGAGGTTTTTATAATATATATAGGTGTTTGGGCTAGAGTAAGGTGATAGCTATAGTCGTTTACAGGTTAAAAAAAAGCAGTTTTTATGGGATTAGGGTTTTTACTCGACCCTTTTGACAGCACCATGTATATTTATTACTATTAGAAAAGAAATAGCGAGAATTGTTTAACTTAAGAAATGGGAAAAGGGTTATATATGAAGAAGTTTTTACACGTTTTGGGACTCAGTCTTTTATTTATTACAGGGGCTGCGGTAGCCAAGGTTGATATTGCTAAAAAATCAGAGAGTGTTCTCGAGCAAGCCAACACTAATTTTGGTGATGCGCTGACAGCAGTTAATGCTGCTAAATATGCAGGCAAAGATTTTACTGATGCAGAATACATTCAACATGCCACTGTAAAATCCCTAAAAGCTGTTGCTGAAGATGTTGCAGCCAATAAGCTTTCAAAGAAAAAGGGTGGTTCTAAAGACGCTCTTAATTTATATAAAAGAAAAATTCGCGAAGGCATTTCAGAGTTTAAAAATCTTAATAAGAAGCTATCAAAAGAAAAACCAACAGAGTTTGAGCTTATTAAGAATACAAAAAAGAGTGCTAGCGAACTAGAATATCTTAAAAAGTTTATTGAAGCTAATAAAGTTTATTTTGAAACTGCTCGTCTTTTAAATAAGGTAAAAAAAGAATTTGAAGAAGAGATTGGTATGAAAGGTAATATGAAAAAGTTACTTTCGCATATTCGAGTAGATCGTGAAGCACATACGTTAACCAAAGTTATAGGTGTGTTAGCTACGTTTGAGGATTTTGATTATCCATTACACAGTTTTAATGATGCTGTGACAGGTCGAGTATCACAACTTTCAGGTAAGCTCAGTAAAATAATGAATAATAAAAATCTTTATAAAACAGATATGGAGCTTACAAGAAAAGAAAAAGAAGTGATTGGTGAAACTATTGAAGTTTTATCTGAATTTACAGATCTTGGCTTGGTTAAGCTCTCAAAGCAACTATCTAAAGATCTTAATAAAAACAAGGTAATGCTTGAGTCTTACCGTCCATTTGTTAAAGAAATAGTAGAATTGATCAAGACGTTTGATGATATGGTATACAAAATTGTTGAAACACCTGAATACAAAAAAGAAGATCAAAAACAACAACGTGGACAGATGGCAAGAGTTGAGTGGAACACCCTTAGACGGCGATAAATATATTAGACAATAAAAAAAGCCTGTTGAGAAAACTCAACAGGCTTTTTTTATTACTTATATAGAGATATTTTTAAAGAGGGTTAATAGCTACGCGACCATCTTCCATAACAATTTCATATCTTCTACTAATATCGTTTACATTTCTTCCGATATTTAGACGAGCATGATCGTGTCCACTTCTACATACGCCTTTGAATGATTTTTCACAACAACCACTTTCAATGCCTGCACATCTTACCAGAAATTTAGCATTTATTTTTCTTACATTAATAATCTTGGTATTAGATAGGCCAGCTCCTAAGGGAGTAGAGCCTTCTAGCTTCCGCATTTTTTTAGGCTTTTTTGGATCAATTTCTGTTGCGCTTCTTCTGCGTTTAGTAGCCGTTGTTAACGATACTGACTTTGTTATACCTGGTTTAATATCATAAATATGAGCAGAGCCTTTGCGAATTTCTTCACAGCCGTTAGTATTTTTACCTTCTAATTCAACTTTAATACGAGCAACTTCGACAAGTTGATCGGTTTTATTGGTAATAGAGATGTTTTGTGCATAAGCCCCAGAAATTGAAAATAATAATCCAAGAGATATAAATAGTTTTTTCATGATAACTCTCCATATTTAAGGTGTTTTACCAACCTTAATTAAAAAACTTACTATATCTATAATATCACCCTCAAAGGCTTAATTGTAATAAACATTGAGTAATCTATTAGGTTGTAGCTGTTTTGTATATTAAAAAGCCCGCTTAAGCGCGGGCCCAATTTTTAGCAAAGTGGTTTGTTATTGGACTACAACCCGGTAATAAAAATCCGTCTCTCTTTTAAGCCCAAGTACGAAAAGGCTTGTACTAAGAAATCTAGCACCTTTTTTTACAAAGGAATTGTTTTCCAAAAATCGAATAACTTTACTATCTTGACTAGCTCTAACAACAAACATTTTTATATCAACAACTCTAGGATCAGAAAGGCCTTGGGCGAGTGGGGTAGACGGTAAGGCTTCTGGCTGGGAAAGGTCTTGTTTTTCTTTTACAGCTGATTCAACTGTGAACCCTTGTGGGTGACCGGTTTTTAAATTGCGAATGTAAGTATACCCTGCACGGCTTTCTTTTTTACCCTTATCATTAACGCCTTCTAGGATAATTTTGGCGCCTGCATTACAGTGATGTGAACTTGAATTTTCTATTTCCAGTCTTTTTTCAAGAGGAAGTTCATTAATGGGAACAATAACTTCACGAGCTGCTAACCCTGAGGTTAAAAGAGAGAGGCTGAGGATTAAGGATAGTTTTTTCATGTTATTCTTTTTGTTTAAAAATTAGAGTTTATCTTGTGATTTCGACTCTAAGGGGTGTATAAACCAACTTAATAGTGTTCGAATTAGCGCTGTTTTTCAAGTCTTGAGTGAACTCACTGCCACGAGTTATTTCTAGGAAAACCTTTTTAAGATTAACAATTTTAGCATTAGAAAGGCCCTGTGCAAGTGGTGTGGATGAAGTATCTAAACTAGCTTGTGTAAGGTCTTTTTTTTCTTTTATAGCCGATTCAACTGTGAGCGGTTGGGGGGCATTTCTTTTCAAATTGAGAATGTAAGTATATCCTTCACGGATTTCTTTCTCGCCCTTAGCATTAATGCCTTCTATATTAACATTTGCTCTGGCGTTACATTCATGTTTGCTTATAATTTTTAGCATAAAAGGGGCGTTTTTTGGCTCATCAGCCATCAGCGCTGAGGTTAAAAGAAAGAGACTGAGGATTAAGGATAGTTTTTTCATGTAATTCTCTTTAATTAAAATATATTAGATAAGAAAAAAGCCTGTTGAGAAAACTCAACAGGCTTTTTTAATTACTTAATTAAAAGCAAAAGCGACTAGTAACGATCGTTACGAGGTCTGAAACCACCACGGTCACCACCTTGACCACCACGGCCACCACGGTCACCACCGCCATTGCGATCTTTTTGTTGCGGAGGAAGTGCTTTGTTGATTCTAAGTGCACGTCCGTCAACTTCTTTACCATTAAGGCCATCGATTGCTTCTTGAGCTGCGTCTTCTGTGCCCATTTCTACAAAAGCGAAACCTTTTGAATTACCAGTAAACTTATCTTTGATAATACGAACAGCTGAAACATCGCCGTACGCTTTGAAAAGTTCTTCTAGTGCTTCTTCTGTGATTGAGTATGGTAAATTTCCAACGTAAATATTCATTTATTATATCTTTACAAAACTAAAAAATTAAAAAAACAGACAACGAAAAATTGGGTCTAACGGATAATGGAGCCTTTCACTTTACACCACTGAACTATTCACTGTAATTTGATTGGTTCTCTTCTCTCTAGCTCAGTTAACAAATTACATTAGATATATGCTATCACAGAAATCACTTTTTACCTAATTTCTATGCTATACCAGCGGGTTTGGCGTGAAAAACACCTTAGATTTGAATTGGTTTTGATCAATGCTGCCATAAAGCTCTATGATGGCAGCCATACTGGGAGCCTTGAGATAGATTTTTCGCCTATAGCTATTTTTGATCTTATCAATAGGTGGTACAGCAGGGCCAAGAACGAAAATGTCCCCCTTATTACCCTTGTGTAGTAGCGCGGCAACCTGGATTGCTTCTCTTTCTATGAGCGCTTTATTTGTATGCATTAGCTCAATCTCACAGAAGCGGCCACAGGGTGGATAGCGGAGCATGGATCGAGCTTCAATCTCTCGTTTGTGGAAGGTTGGGTAATCTACTTCGTTTAGATAGTCGAAAATGGGGTGTTCTTGCATTGCCTGGACTACAACAGTGCTTTCGAGAGACTCTCGACCAGCACGACCAGCAACCTGTATAAGCTGTTGTAGTGTTGTTTCGCTAGCGTTATACATAGGAAAGTGCAGGTTGAGATCAGCCCATAGAATACCAACGAGCGTAACCTTGGGGAAGTGGTATCCCTTCGTGATTGTTTGTGTTCCAACCAGGATATCAATATCGCCGCTTTGAAAGTCTGCAAGGGTCTTTTGCCAGTTTTTTCGCTTAACAGTGGTATCCATATCAGCCCGGCCAACAAGTGCTTGGGGAAATAGGTCTTCAAGGATAGAGACTACCTGCTGCGTCCCAATGCCCTTTTTAAGGAATTCTTTTTTTGTACACTTTGGGCAAATGTCGGGCATATCCTGTCCATAATCACAATAGTGGCATGAGAGTCGTCCATGAGCGTGAAGCGTTAGGCTGACAGAACAGGCCTTGCAATCGAATATGAAGTTACAATCCTTACATTGTACAAAAAAGCTAAAGCCACGACGATTGATAAATATAATCGCCTGCTCCTTCTTTGCCAATCGATCACCAATCTGTTGGTCTAGCTCTTTTGATATCCAAAAGTTTCGACGTCTTTTTTTGTCGCTAAGGTATACGGTTTGAACCTCAGGAAAGTTACCACGAAAGCGCTTGGTTAGTTGGAAAAAGTTCCAACCTTTTTGTTTAACATTGTGCAGTGAAGATATTGATGGTGTTGCAGAGCCAAGAAGTATTGGAATTTTGTACTGCTGTGCTCGTATGAGCGCAATCTCTTTAGTATTGAGCTTGGGATGCTTCTTTTCTTGAAACCCACTTTCATGCTCTTCATCAATGATGATAAGTCCAAGGTTGGATATTGGTAGTAAAATAGGTAAGTGAACACCAATAATGAGTATTGGATTGTTACTGAGAAGGGCCTGCCATAACTCCTTTTTTGCCTTAGGGGCTATACCAGAGTGGAATCCAAATGTAGGAATATCCTGTTCCAAACTACTTTTCAGGATGTTTTCAAACTGTAGAGCGAGTGTAACTTCCGGCAACAATAAGATGGTTGTCTTATTATTAAGAAAGTTTTGTACTATAAGTTTTTTATATACCTCTGTTTTCCCAGAACCAGTAACACCATGCAATAGAGAAGGTGAAAATTTACCAGCTGTAAGATCGGGAATAAGAGATTCAACAACTTTTTGTTGGTCATCTGTAAGTGTAACAGCCTGTTTTCGTTGTTGCACAACACCAGGAGCAATGCCATCACTTCGCTCTTGTATTAAGAAGTTTCGCATGCGCTTAATAAGCCTGAGCGAGTCTATTTGATGGTAGTAGCTGACTTTTTTAATAAAATTTAAATACTCGGAGTCACCAGGAAACGGCATCAATGAGTGAGCAGTTTTAATGGTGAACGAAGGTTTATATGATAGTGTGGAAAATTGTTTTTCAACAAAAGCATATGATGTATAGCTCCGGATTGGAACTTCTACAATACTCCCTTCAAGTTGTGTAGATTCGAGCTCGGGAGGTAATTTGTAAGTGAGAGGTTTTGCAAACCCCTTAAGCAATTTTACTTGTATGTACATGCCTATAGTATAGCAAAAATCTAGTTTTCCTAAAAGCAAAAAAAGCATTTTCATGCTACACTAAACGAAAATTACTTTATTAGATTTTAGGCGATTATATGGAAAATAAAAACTTCGAGAAAACACTTTTTCTTATTGATGGATCTTCTTTTTTGTATCGCGCATATTATGGCCTCAAGCCACTTCATGCACTTGATGGTAAACCCGTACAGGCTGTGTATGGTTTTGTGCGAATGATTAAAAAGATCGTTGATACATTTGATCCACAAAAATTTGTTCTTGTTTGGGATAGCAAGGGGAAGACTGAAAGACATGACGAGTTTCCTGATTATAAAGCAACGCGTCAAGCACCACCAAGCGACCTATTTGAGCAAAAAGAATTGATTAATGAATTTGCAGACCTCATTGAGTTACATCAGATAGCTCTTTCAGGTGTAGAGGCTGATGATATTATCTACTCGTTAGCAAAGGATGCGTCTCAGAAGAGTGAAAAAGTTATTGTTATTAGTTCTGATAAAGATTTGTATCAGATGATTAATGAAAACATTCGTGTCTTTGATCCATTTAAAAATAAAATTGTTGATCCTGCAGATTTTGAGGCTGATAAAGGTTTCCCTATAAGTAAGCTTTCATTTTATCACGCGCTTTTAGGTGATAGCTCAGATAATATTCCAGGAGTTCGTGGGATTGGCAAAAAGGGCGCTGTTGAATTGGTACAAAACTTTGAAAGCTTGGAAGACTTGTATGAGAACTTGGAAAAGGTTGAAAAACCTCGACTTAAAAACGCGCTTGAAGCAAACAAGGATAATGCCTTCTTAAGTGAAAAACTTTTTAAATTACGATATCACAAGTTTGATATTCCTGAATCTGGACTTGCGTTTGAAAAAGATAAGTGGCCGAATGCACAATCCCTATTCAAGCAACTCAACTTTAGAACATTGATTAAAGACTCTGGTAAAAAGGCGTCAAAGCAGTTGTCATTGTTGCCAGAGAGTGAGCATTTATCAATAAAAAAGCAGTATCAATTTAAACCTGTTCTTACACAGGAAGAGCTAGATAATGTTGTTGAACAAGTTAAAAAAGCTGGCGCCTTTGCAACTGATACGGAAACTACGGGAGTTAATCCATTTCGTGATAGATGGATTGGTATTTCCATTTCAACAGACATGGGTGAATCGTTTTACATCCCAACAGGACATAAAGATCCACAAGTTAAGCAGTTAACTCAAGAGCAGGTTGTAGCAGCTTTAAAGCCGGTGTTGGAAGATCCTACAATAAAGAAATATCTACATAATGCTAAGTTTGATATCCATGTACTACAGCAGGGTGGTGTTGCGATGCAAGGCCTTGATTTTGATACAATGATTGCAGCAAGTCTTGCGGTTGATGCTTGGCAATCGGTTGGCCTTAAGCAATTGTCGGAAGTTATTCTTAAAGAACCAATGTTGACATACAGCATGGTGGTTAATGAATCCAAGGCAACAGACTTTGCAGATGTACCAGTACGTCTTGCAACAGAGTATGCTGCAGCTGATGCGCATCAAACGCTACAACTTTATAACCATTTTAAGGATGTTCTTATAAAGAATGATCTTATGGGGTTGTATGAAACGATTGAGCATCCAGTTATTCAGGTTCTAACTGACATGGAAGCTGAGGGAATCTATTTAGATACTGATATTCTCAGCACATTGGGTGAGCAGGTTACGCAAGAAATAACCAAAATTGAAGCAACCATTAGAGATCTTATTGGTTCAGAGGAAATTAACCTTAACTCACCAAAACAGATTGAAGATTTACTCTTTAATCAACTTGGACTTCCGCCTCAAAAGAGAAAGAAGACTGGTTATTCAACAGATCAAGAAGTTCTTGAAGCGTTATCTAAATTACATCCAGTTCCAGGCTTACTTCTTAAGTATCGTGAGCTAACAAAAATACAAGGTACGTATATTTCAGCATTACCTGAATACGTTAATCCAGATACTAAGCGTATACACACAAGCTTTAATCAGATACGAACAGCAACAGGTCGCTTATCAAGTTCAGATCCCAACCTACAAAACATTCCGGTTGAATCTAGCGTTAAGGTTCGCGCTGCGTTTAAGCCAAAAGAGGGCCATGTTTTCCTTGCGGCAGATTATTCACAGATTGAGTTACGTGTCCTGGCTTTTCTTTCACAAGATTCGGTCCTCAAGCAGGCGTTCTTGGAAGATAAGGACATTCACGCACAAACAGCAGCTGGATTATTCGGCATCGCTGTTGATGCTGTTACGGCTGAACAACGTGGTGTTGGGAAGCGGATAAACTTTAGTATTCTTTATGGTTTAACACCGTTTGGTTTGTCCAAGGATTTAAAAATTCCTATGGGTAAAGCTAAAGAGTATATAGATAGGTACTTTGAACAGTACCCTGGTGTTGCCAAGTGGATGGAAAGCATTGTTGAAAAAACAAAAGAGACTGGTTATACACGAACGTTTTGGGGAAGAAAGCGTGCGGTTCCTGGAATCAGTGAAGGTAACAAGACACTTCACGAAGCTGCAAAGCGAATTGCCATCAATACGGTAGCACAGGGAACTGCAGCAGAGATTATGAAGCTTGGTATGATTGAGCTTCACAAGCAACTTAAAGAGAAAAGCCTGGAATCAAAAATTCTTCTACAGATTCATGATGAATTATTAATTTCTGTTCCACAGTCTGAGTTAAAGCAGGTTGAAGAGTTAACTCGACAGAGTTTGGAAAAGGTTGTCGATTGGGATGTTCCATTGAAGGTTGGTATTAAGACTGGATCGGATTGGCAGGAAGTTACTAAGTAACATTGGGTTAAGAAGGGCATTTATTATGAAGAAATTATATTCAATTTTAAGTTCGTTATTGTTTGTTGGTTTTGCAGCTAATGCAGAACTTTCTACAGCGGATTCTGGTTATAGTCAGGATTTTATAGATCTTGTTGAGCTTTTATATGGTGAAGGATATCTTTCTCAGGGGGGTGATAAGTCTGTTGATTACATGCTTAAGGGAATGGATTTATCGAATAAAAAGGTCCTTGATGTTGGTTCGGGTATCGGTGGTATTGATATATACTTAGCAACTAAATATAAGGTTAATGTGGCTGGTGTAGATATTGAATCTGCTGTTGTTGATATGGCAAAAAAGAAGGCAGTTGCAGCAAAAGATACGCTCAAAGGGTCTGTTGAATTTTATCTTGAAAAAGAAGGCGACAATCTTAAGCAGTTTGCAGATGAGTCATTTGATGTTGTATTTAGCAAAGAAACGCTTTTACATATTCCTGTTGTAGAAAAAGTCACATACCTTAAAGAGATATATCGAGTGCTAAAAAAGGGTGGTAAGTTGGTTGTTATGGATTGGATGCATACATCTCCAAATTATAGTAAAGAGTTAAAAGACATGATCGAGCTTGATGGAATTGCATATAATCTTATAACAGACAAAGAGTACTTAAATAACTTGAAAGAGGCTGGGTTTAAGGATATTAATTTTGAAGATACATCGGTTACTACAGTTCAACTATCTAAGGGGGACTGCGATACCATCAAAAGTAAGAAGGCTGAGATAGAAAAACGCTTTGGCCTTGAAACTTATGAAGAGTCTCTTTCTAGTTGGACTGCTCAATATAATATTTTTAAAAACAATGAGCTGCAAACTGGAATTTTTACTGCAAGCAAGTAAAACAGCTTGCAATGTTAGATAATACTGGCACGCTACTTTTTATATAATACATCAACTCATCAACAAGTACGGAAGACAGTTATGAAAAAAACAACCTCACTTCTATTTTTGTTAAGCATGTTATCAGTTTCCATAAATGGTCATTTTCTTGCAAGAGTAAACTTAACCGATGTTAGCAATCGTGGGGATGCAGACGCTGTGTACCGTTTGGTTTCTAACGAGGGTTTAGTGTCACAAGAGGCTTTAGATGAAGCGCTTGCAGGGACGGAGGAGGCTATGTCTAAGCTCCTTAATAAATATGTTGCGACAGCCCGTGTGCTAGTGAATGCTGGGGCTCAAGTGTCTAATGATTCTTCTTTTAAAAAAGATGCTGTTTTGTTTGGTGAGTTGGTTCAAAGGTTGTGCATACAGCATTGTGTCGAGCAAGTTTACAAAGATATTGAAAATGAAAAACATGGAAAAATACCGATGGAAGAACGAGCTAAGTATCTTTACAATAATATGCGCTTTTGTCGTTCCTCTTCAGAGTTTTTACCTTTTTCCAATGAGTCAGTAGATAGACGCTTAAAAGATTGTATTGCAGCTTTTATGCAAAGAAAGCAAGAAGAGAGAGATAACTCTTAACTTTTAAATTTCAAAATCTTTATAAAGCATACTTGCTTGAATACCTGCATTGTCTTGGTACTTGTTGCTGGAATATTCAATGTAATCACCCTCAATAGTGTGGTAAAATATTTGTCCAATTTCAACATTTGGATAAACACGTATTGGTTGAACGCAAAATATTTCCAGTGTCCAATACCCTTTAAATCCTACATCACCAAAGCCTGCAGTTATATGGATGAATAAACCAAGCCTTCCAATTGAAGAACGACCTTCAAGCATGGGAACACAGTTTTTAGTTTGTGTATACTCTACCGTTCGACCTAGGTATAATTTATTTGGTTCGAGCAGTAATCCTTCTGGTGGAATAATAAGAGGGCTTACTTGGTTATCCTTTTTCATATCAAGAGCATAACTATCGTAGGTCATAAGCTCTTTGTGTAAGCGGAGATTGTAGCTATTTGGATTGAGTTGTTTTTCATCAAATGGTGTAATAATAATATCTTTATTGAGTCTTCTTTTTATTTCTTTACCAGAAAGTATCATAGTTTACTCTTTCCAATTTTTTATTTCTTTGATTAAACTAACAACAAGACTAAAACTATTTTAGAGAGGGTCAAGATGGATTTTCAAAAAGAAGAAATAAAGAACCATGCTGGGTTTAAATTTGATAAAGATAAAACAATCGATCCATTAGGCGATGGAATAAGTTCTGTTGCGCTTGTTCGAGCTTCAGGAAGCGATCTTGATGTTGTTAACGCTGCGCGCGTTTCATTGGGAAAAGTTTCTACAGAGCTTAGTGAGCGTGACGACAAATTGATTCGTTTTTTAATGGAACATGATCATACAAGTCCATTTGAACACAACCAACTATCATTTAGAATTAAGGCTCCAATGTATGTCGTTCGCCAGTGGATGCGTCACAGAATGAATTCATATAACGAAATTAGCTATCGTTACGTCAAAGCACCTCTCGAGTTTTATGTACCCAAAGAATGGCGAATACAAGACTCTGTTGACAAGCAAGCATCTCTTGGTGGCTTTGCCAATCAAGAACTTACAGAAGCTTATGTAAAGAATATCGAATCGGCTGTTGCAGCGTATGAGAAGCTTCTGGAAGCTGGTGTTGCTCGCGAACAGGCTCGAGGTTGCCTTCCTGTGTCTACGTACACAGAATTCATTTTTACATGTAACCTTCATTCATTAATGCATTTTATGCGCCTTCGTATCCCAAAGAACGCACAATGGGAAATACAAGTATTTGCACGCGCTTTGTTGGAACTTGCAGAACCTCACTTTCCTGTATCACTACGAGAGTGGCGTAAAAAATATAATATTTAGGACCAATTGACGCCTTATACAACATACTTTACGCTAGAAGTATGAAAACAATTATTCAAATTGATAATCTTAACAAGAAGTATCAATCACAAGTTATTCTCGATGACGCTTCATTGCACATCCTTGCAGGCCAAAAGATTGGCTGTATTGGTCGTAATGGTGCTGGTAAGTCTACACTATGTCGTATGATCATTGATCAGGAAAAACCTGATAGTGGCACTATTTTAAAGCATAGTGATTTGAAGCTTAGTTACCTTGAGCAGCATGATCCGTTTAGGCAAGATGAGACGGTTGTAGCATTTCTCATGCGCTATACAAATCAGCCAGAATGGCGTTGTTGTAAGGTTGCTCATCAGTTTCAGATATCTGATAAGCAGTTGGGGATGTTGGTAAGTGAGCTGTCTGGTGGATATCAGACACGGGTTAAGTTCGCCGCAATGCTTTTGCGTGAGCCAAACTTTCTTATCCTTGATGAGCCAACAAACTACCTAGATTTGAAAACCTTGATGCTTTTGGAGCATTTTTTAAAGCATGAGTATCAGGGTGGATTTATAATTGTTTCTCACGATAGAGAATTTTTAAGTAAGACTTGTGACCAAACGCTTGATGTTGAGCACGGAAAACTGAAATTCTTCCCTGGTCCTATCAATGAGTATATGGAATACAAGGAAGAGCAGCGACGTCATACTGAGAGTCATAATAAAAACGTTCAGGCTCAGAGAAAACATCTGCAGCAGTTTATTGATAAGTTTGCCTCTAAGAGCTCAAAGGCTAGGCAAGCACAGTCCAAGGTAAAGCAGATAAAGCGGCTTGAAGAGCTAGAAGAAATGCCAGACAACAAGTCTGTTAATATTAGAATCCCTCAATTAGAGAATCAACGCGGTGTGGCGATAGAGTGTACAGATCTAACGATAGGGTATCCTGAAAAGACAATTGCCAAGAAGATTAACTTCTTTATTCCTTGTGGCTCACACGTAGCTATTTTGGGTGACAACGGGCAAGGGAAGACAACCTTTATGCGGACCATAGCTAATGACCTTCCTGCCTTAGCAGGGGAGTGTAAGTGGGGCTATGAGCAAAATGTAGGATACTATGCTCAGCATGTGTATCAAAACATTAGTTCAGATCTTGATGTGTATAGTTATTTGCGGCAAGTAGCAGCGGACCATGTTCGAGATCAAGAGATATTAACGATGGCTGGAAGTTTTCTCTTTTCTGGTGATGATGTTAACAAGAAGGTAAAAACACTTAGTGGTGGTGAGCGAGCGCGGCTTTGCTTGGCAGGGCTTTTGCTAAAGAAGCATCAAGTGCTTCTCTTGGATGAACCAACTAACCACTTAGATTTTGATACTGTTGAAGCGTTAGCAGCGGCTTTACAGAAATTTAATGGAACTGTTTTTTCCATTAGTCACGATCGTACTTTTGTTAAAGCTATTGCGACAGAAATTATTGAAGTCGGCAATGGCGCTATCAATCGTTACTCTGGAAGTTATGAAGAATACCTTTATTTCTTAGAAAATCAGATAGAAAGTGATTTAGCACAGAAGGATGCAGCGCCTGTGCAAGCTCCCCAAAAGGTTAACAGTAAGAAACTTAGAGCTCAGTTGCGAACTATAGAAAAGGACCTCAAGAAGGCTGAAAAAGAAAAAGCAGCGCTAGAGGTATTGTTTGCCGAGCCATCTTATACCTTTAGTATTGATAAAAACAAGCGATACAAAGAGCTAGAGCTTACAATAGAGAGGCTAGAAGCATTGTGGCTTGAAGAGCAGGAAAAGCTAGCAAACGCGTAAAAAGCACCCTAGTTGGGGTTGTTTTTCAATAAACACTTAAGGTTTGGTGTTTTTGAATAGGTCGGCTGGCAGGGCATATAGAGCGCTTGTTGTTTGCTGGGTTGGTGGCAGGGGCCTCAGATTGACAAAAAAGATGCTTAAGGCATACTATACATATATCAGGACGTTGCAAAACGTTTGATTTCAAATCTATTTAAGAAAAATAAAAAATAAACACAATAACTGAAGGACAAGCATGTCAACAAGTAAATCTGGTGGTTCGAGTTGTAATGGACGCGATAGTCAGAGTAAACGTTTAGGTGTTAAAATATTCGACGGTCACGCTGTAACTGGTGGTGAAATTATTGTTCGACAACGCGGTACTCGCATTCATGCTGGTAAGGGTGTTGGTCGTGGCAACGATGATACTTTGTTTGCAAAAGTTCAAGGTAAGATTAAATTCCATTATGGCCCTAAAGGTCGGAAGTATGTTTCTGTTTTCAATCTTGCTGAGTAAAAAAGAACTTGCCAGGCCTTTCTGCTTGGTGTAAAACTAAGACTAAATCTTGTTAATTTTTTGTCGAATGAGGAGCAACGTGGAGAGAGGAATGTTTGATATTCTGAAGTATCGTAGTGCTGGATATGCGTTTTACTTGGCTGTAATAGTAGTTTTTGTAGGAGCGTATTTTTTCCGTGGTGGCTTTAGCTACAGTGTTGATTTTACTGGTGGTACAGAGCTTATTTTCCGTTTTGAAAAGCCAGTTAAGCCTCAAATGATAAAAGATGTTTTACAGAAGAACAGCTGGGATGGTGTTCTTGTCCGAGAGTTTTCTTCTCGTGATTATGTTGTTCGTGTTCGGAACTTTTCCAGCGATTTGCAGGGATTGGGTGGTGCGATTAAGTCGCAATTGGCTTCAGGGCTTAATCAGAACAATATTGAAATTATAAAAATTGATAGTGTTGGTGAAGGTGTTGGTTCCGACTTGGGTAAAAAGTCCATGTGGGCCATTCTTTTAGCGCTTTTGCTTATGCTGTTGTACATAGCAATTCGATTTAGGTTTGCATATTCAATTGGTGCGGTTGTTGCGTTAGCGCACGATGCGTTTGTTATTGGAGCCTTTTTCTTATTGTTCAATAGGGAGATATCAGTTGATGTTGTTGGTGCGGTCCTAATGACGTTAGGTTATTCGATCAACGATACGATTGTTATTTTCGCTCGTATTAGAGAAAATTTACGTAATCATTCAGATTCAAAGTCAGTTTATGAGATTGTGAATCTAAGCATCAATCAGACTCTGCGTCGAACCATTTTGACAAGTCTTTCAACAGCCTTGGTTGTTGTTTCGCTTATTGTTCTTGGTGGTGAAGCGTTAAGAGGTCTATCGATTGCATTGCTTCTAGGAATCATATTTGGGACATATTCTTCAATCTTTATTGCAAGTCCTATTATGCTTATGTTCTACAAGAATAAAAAAGCGTAAATTGTTAGTTGTGCTTAATAGCCGCTGTTTCGTTTGTGCTCAATATAAGAGCTCCATTCAAATAATCAAAAAACTAACTGTGTGAGCTATGTTTGAATTGTATACGGGTGGGTTTAATTTAAAATTAATTTTGTATGGAGACGTTATATGAAAGAAACTAAAAAAGCTGTAACAAAGCCTGCTAAGGCCGTTACTGTTAAAGCTAAAGAGCCAGCACCGGTTGATACCGCTGCCTCAACGGTTTCGCCGGAAAAAACTAAAAATGTTAAAGATTCTAAGCCTGTTAAAGATGCTAAGCCTAAAGAGTTGAGAGAAAGATCTCCTCGCCCTAGGCAGCATAGATCAGCAGCTAGCTCTAAAGATTCACAACAGCGTGATCAACGCGAGCAACGAGATCCGCGAGATCAGCGATCCCGTTATGGAAATGGTCGTCGAGAGAAGGAATCTGCTCCACGTGTTTTATCAGAAATGTCTTATCAAGAGTTGTGTCAGTACTCCAGAAGGTTTGGGGTAATTGGTGCAGCACGGATGAAAAAAGATGTGTTGATTAAAAGAATTGAAGAGATACAGGCTAATCCAGATAAAGAGATTGAAGTTTCAGGTGTGCTTGAAAAGCTTCCTGATGGATTTGGTTTTTTACGTTCTTCAACGTCTGACTATGTATCTGGACCGGATGATATTTATGTTTCACCGTCACAAACTAGACGTTTTAACTTGCGAACGGGTGATTCAGTAACCGGTGTTATTCGTAAGCCAAAAGAGGGTGAAAAATACTTTGCTTTGTTGAAGGTGTCAACGATTAATAACGGTGATCCAAAAGAAAGTAGCGAGCGATCATACTTTGATCAGCTTTCCCCAACTCACCCATATGAAAAATTTGCGTTGGAAACCGATCCAACAGGTATTGCTACACGAATCATGGATATCTTTACCCCCATTGGTAAAGGCCAGCGTGGTTTGATTGTAGCGCCACCAAAGGCTGGTAAAACAGTCTTGCTAAAAGATATTGCACAATCCCTTTTAGTGAACAATCCAAATCTTTACTTAATAGTTCTTCTTATTGATGAGCGACCTGAAGAGGTTGCTGAGTTAAAGCGAGATATTAAAGGTAAATACGCTGAGGTTGTTAGCTCTACATTTGATGAGTCAGCACAGCGACATGTTCAGGTTGCAGAGATTGTTCTTGAAAAAGCGAAACGTCTTGTGGAGTCTGGCAAGGATGTTGTTATCCTTCTTGACTCTATTACGCGTCTTGCTCGTGCATACAACACAACGGCGCCAGCTTCAGGTAAGGTGTTAACTGGTGGTATCGATGCTAATGCACTTCAACGACCTAAGCGCTTCTTTGGTGCTGCGCGTAAGGTTGAAGAGGGCGGATCACTGACTATCATTGGTACAGCGCTTATCGAGACTGGTTCTCGTATGGATGAAGTTATTTTCGAAGAATTTAAAGGTACGGGTAATATGGAATTACATATGAACCGTAAGCTTTCAAACCGTCGTATTTATCCAGCGTTTGAGCTTCTTGTTTCTGGTACGCGTCGTGATGATCTATTGCACTCAGAGGCTGATCTTAAGCATCTGTGGGTTCTACAGAAATTCCTATCAACAATGAATACCATTGAAGGTATGGAGTTCCTTATCGATAAGATGAAGAAGAATAAGACTAATGCTGAATTCCTTGAATCGATCAATAAAAAGACCGGTGGAAATGGAAACGGTAGAGGCAAGCTCGATTAGACCCTATTGACTTTTTCCTTAAAAATGCTTAATATAAGGGATAAATAGCTTAAATTTATCTTAATTTGAGGTGTTTTCATCATGAAGAATTCCTAAGTTCTATTGTATTTTTAGATACCCTTCCGTATTGCACGGAGTGTAGGTATATGTCCGTTTTGGTTTATTTTAAAGAAATTTAGGAATTTTATATGAGTTCTCCACTTTTACAGATCAGAAATGTTTCAAAAACGTTTCAGGTTAAAAAGAATATCGTCCAGGCGCTTACTGATATTTCTCTCGATATTGAGAGAGGAGAGGTACTTGGTCTTTTGGGACCTAATGGCGCCGGAAAAACAACACTATCCAACATAATTGCTACGCTCAATCCTCCGACCTCAGGAGAGATCTTAATGGATGGAAAATCCATTTATCAGGATATTGTACAGTATAGGAATATGCTTGGTTATTGTCCTCAGCACCCCAATCTCAATGCAAATTTTACGCTTCGAGAGAACTTGGAGTTTGATGGTCTGCTGTTTGGTTTAAGCAAACAAGAGATCAAGGATAAGCTTGATCAGGTTGTTGAGATGTTTAAGCTAGAAAAATATCTAGAGTTCAACTCCATGCAAATATCTGGCGGCTATTTACGACGCTTTGGTATTGCACGTGCGCTGATGCACAATCCTAAGTTTGTCATCCTCGATGAGCCGACTGTTGGTCTTGATCCACATATTCGCCGTCAGGTTTGGAAGTGTATACAAATGCTTAAAAAAGAGGGCATAACTGTTATTTTAACAACACACTATCTTGATGAAGCTGAATTGCTTTCTGATCGTATTTGCTTTTTGGATAAAGGGAAGCTATTGTTTGTTGATACACCACAAGCCCTTAAAGAAAAGCATGGTAATAAGTCATTAGAAGATGTATTCGTACAGCTGTTTGAGGAGGAGTAAGATATGCAATTGTTACACTATATAAATGTTATAGGATTGATGCTCAGGCGAGATTTGATATCTATTAGAACAGCATTTAAAAGCTCTATAATCAATGCGTTTATTTGGTTGACTATCACCGTTGGTATCAAGATTTACATTTTACCATTCTTTGGTGTTACAGAGGTTTATGGCTCTATGGTCTTGGTTGGTTCTATTGCTGCGATAGCAAATATGGAGATCAATCATAGAATGATGTTCTTTGCTCAAAACATGGTCCAGGATAGGGCCGAGCTTAATTATGATCTATTGTTACCAATACCGGCGTGGGTTGTATTTGTGGAGCGAGCAATTTTTTTTGCTATTTCCGGCATGGCTATCTCAGCCTTCGTGTTACCGATAGGTAAGGTTCTTTTTTGGAATCGTGTTGATTTGTCTGCAATATCACTCTTGCGATTTATACCCTTTTTCTTCTTATTAAATATTGCATTTGGCTTCTTTGCACTCTTTTTGGCGAGTCGAATCCGTGGAATGCAATCTATTATTAATACCTGGTTAAGGATTATTTTACCTCTTTGGTTCTTGGGTGGTTTTGAGTTTTCCTGGTATTCATTTAGGGCAATGGTTCCATCGCTTGCGTATATCAATCTTTTAAACCATTTTACGTATATTACAGAAGGTTTGCGATCAGCAGTATTTGGTCCAACGGACTATATTCCATTCTGGATATGCGTATCGTTCTTGATTGGGTTTATAGTGGTTGTTTCTTGGTTTGCAGTACGAAATTTACAGCGCTACTTGGATACGGTATAGATCTTAAGATTAGATTGTTATAGGTATTAAAAAAAGATTCCTCCCGAAAGTATCGAGAGGAATCAGATTTATTTATTAGTATGTGATCTACAGCTTACTTTGAAGCAGTTAGAAGGCTTTTTTTGCAGAACTGGGAGTGGATAGAAGATTAATAATGTCCTGATTCCCTTTTTGTTTTGCAATGTCTAATGCTGTCTTACCATTATTATCTTGTATATTAAGATCAGCACCAGCAGCTATCAATACTTTAACAGTTTCTGTATGCCCATTGCATGCTGCCCCGATCAATGCTGTATTACCACATAAATCAAGGCTATAGTATCCCCATTTATCTAGTGTATCTTGTGTATTAAGATCAGCGCCAGCAGCTATCAATGTTTTTACAACATCTGTATACCCCCTACCGGCTGCCTCCATCAATGCTGTATGGCCACTTTTATCTTGTATATTAAGATCAGCACCAGCAGCTATCAATGCTTTTGCTTTATCACCATCTATATGCCCCGCAATTGCTGCCCCCATCAATGCAGTCTGACCATCATTATTTTGTGTATTAATATCAGCACCTGCATTTTTCAATGCTTTAACAGCGCCTGTATGTTTGGAACATACTGCACGGATCAATGCAGCACTATTAATATCAGCACCTGCAGCTATTAACGCTTTAACAATATCTGTATGCCCGTTATCTGCCGCCCACATTAATGCTGTATCGTGATGATACTTATCTTTTATATTAAGATTGGCACCAGCAGCTATTAACGCTTTAACAGCACGTGTACGCCCGTTGCGTGCTGCCTCAATCAATGCTGTTTCACCATCATCATTTTGTATATTAATATCAGCGCCAGCATCTATTAGTGCTTGTAGTGGTTCTAATAGCCCCAGTTTAGCAGCTTCGATGAGATCTTTTCCACTGCTTTGAAGGCCCTTGGATACTCTTGTGGAATAGTCTGGAGTGGATAGAAGACCGATAATGTCCTTATGTTTTTTCGATTGCGCAATGCCTAATGCTGTCCAATCACCATTGTTTTTTATATTAAGATCAGTTTTTGCATCTACTAATGCTTCTATAGTATCTGTATGCCCCTTACTTGCTGCCCACATCAATGCTGTATCACCATTATTGTTTTTTATATTAAGGTCAGCACCTGCATCTATCAATGCTTTAACAATTTCTGTATACCCATTTTTTGCTGCCACGATCAATGCTGTAGCGCCATTTCTATCTTTTCTATTAAGATCAGCACCAGCATTTATCAATGCTTGAGCAACCTCTGTATTCCTGTGTGTATCCATGTATGCCCATTCTACTGCCACAATCAATGCTGTTTCACCATCATCATTTTGTATATTAATATCAGCACCAGCAGTTATCAATGCTTGAGCAACCTTTGTATTCCCTCTACCTGCTGTTTCGATCAGTACTGTAGCGCCCTTTTTCTCTTTTCTATTAATATCAACACCAGCATCTACCAATGCTTTAATAATATCTATACGACCCCAAATTGCTGCCCACACCAATGCAGTCTCACCACTATTGTTTTTTATATTAAGATCAGCACCAGCATCTATCAATGCTTGAGCAACCTCTGTATTCCCGTTATATACTGCCAACATTAAGGCTGTACTACCGTCATAATCATCTCTTATATTAAGATCAGCACCAGCATCTACCAGTGCTTGCAATTGTTCTAATTGCCCTAGTTTAGCAATTTCGATGAGAACTCTCCCAGCAATAGCAGGATTTGAGGTAGCTGCATTTTCCATTGCCTGAGCAGCTATAGCGCCACTATTAATGCTTATTAAACTAACGAGAGCGAATAAAATTATTTTCATTTTCTTCATATTTTTTCATTCAAAATTAAATATTAAAATTATACTTGAGTTAATTATAACATATCACCTTTTTAGCGCAATCGATTGGCCGGTAAAATGTAACACCTGCAACTATTTTTTTTCTATTCTATAAAAGCCTATTGAGAGGGTCTGTTCCTAATCGATTATTCGAATATATCTAGGTTGATATCAGAGAATTTCCCTTGCTGAGCAAGATAGTTGCCAACGAATGCGATCATGGCAGCATTATCGGTACAGTACTGTCGAGTAGGGCTAAAGAATTCAATGCCATTCTTATCGCAGAATTCCTGAAGATTCTGTGTGATGAATTTATTACAAGCTACACCACCCACAAATGTCACCGCTTTGATATCAGGATGCTGCTCTAGCGCAAGCTTGAGCTTCTTGATGAATATGTCCTTGATACAG
>MPMF02120378.1_pt1 | contig 69595 bp, 62 predicted proteins | sample 1617271 | NCBI WGS metagenome assembly MPMF02 (sample SAMN05944812, study PRJNA350692) | marine metagenome | biome: marine; feature: ODZ; material: water; isolation source: 120 m water sample prefiltered with 30 um filter, filtered on to 0.2 um... | place: Pacific Ocean | collected 2012-04-09... | reverse complement strand
CGGCTCATCTTCGGCCACCAGCACGACGTCTTGGGGCGAAAGCTCGATGCTCGACCAGGTCTCCCCAAGTTCATCGTCGACCTTGTTGTCGAGGTAGTCGTCGGAAAGCATCCCCCGATAGGTTGTCCTCCAACTGGCTGCTTGGACGGCAGCTATCGCCATTCGATCCGGAGGGGTGGCTGGGCGTATTCGCATCACTGGGTGCTCGCCTCAATTTCTTCGCCAACTCCGCGCAGGCTATGACCCGGTTTCACCGAGATCGTCAACTATACCCTCGATGTCCCTTGCCCCATGGACGAAATCGATGACCTGAATCTCGTCACCGGCCTCCCGGTAGATGATGAAGTGGCCGCCCACCTGAACGTACCGCAGACCCGTGGCCTCGGTCAGTCCTTGAAGCAATAGCTCGCAAGAGCGCCCCCTCGGGATTTTCCCGAGCGCCAGGGCATGCAGACGCTCGATCAGTTGGCCTTCGTATTTTTCCGCCTGTGCAGGCCCGAAGCGTGAGATCGTCCAGACGGCAATCTCCTTGAGGCGATGCTCGGCTCGACGGGTGAGCTTGACTTCCTTCACGTATCCTGAGCCGTGCGGGCTTGGGAGAAGACGCGCTTTATCGCATCTTCAGCCGAGCCTTGCGCGAAATCCCCGTCGTCAGCCTGGCGCATTCCTGCCACGATCCCCGCCCGGATATCCTCAAGTTCAGCTTCGCGCCTTGCAATACCGTCCTCGAGCATACGCAAGCCATCGCGTATGACTTCGCTGGCGCTCTTGTAGCGGCCGGAATCAACCAACTCCCCCACGAAGGAATCCTGGCTCTCGGTCAATACGATGTTGCGCGTCGGCATAGCCTTTTCCCGGATCAGCTAGCTTGGGCCCGAACCTACCAAGAATGGCAATAATTGCCAATATGCTGTCCGACGCTTGGCGGCTGGCCGGGATCAATCTTGAAATGCGCTAATCGCCGCGGCCGCGGGCCTCGATGGGCCAGTGTTCGACCACCTCGTCGCCGCGCACGCAGGTGTAGCTGTCGTAAAGATTGATCGTCGGGTCGCAGTGCCAGACGATGCAGCGCACGCGCTGGCCGGTGCTCGCCCGGTGGCCAGCGTCGGCAAAAATCAGGCGGCCGAAGTGGTCGCCGGAATATTGGTAACTGGTGCCGGCCGGGGCTCCCGCCGCCACCACGGGGACCGGGCCGTCGGTGGCGAAGTTCTTGTAGCCGCCGTCGACGGTGGCGAAACCGGGGTGGTTGGCGCTGATCACCGTGAGATCGACGAACAGCGAGTTCTGGTAGGGCCGGCTGTCCTCGCCGGTCAGGTCGACGACGTCGTAGTCGGCGTCGCAAAAGACGTAGGAGCCGACCTGGATTTCGGTCAGCAGGCCCATCTCGGCATCGATGCGGTGCGAGCCGGTGCCGCCGCCGCTGATCACTGCCACTTCGAAGCCGGCCTGGCGCAGCGCCTCGCGGGCCTGGGCCAGGGCTTGCAGGTCGCTTTCGATGCGGGCTTTGCGGTCGCCATAGTCGGCGATGTGCTGGACGTGCCCGGCGTAGCCCTGCAGGCCGCCGAGCTCCAGCCCCTCACGGCCGCCGATCAGGTTGGCCAGGGTCAGCGCCGCGGCTGGCGAGGTGACGCCGGTGCGGTGGCTGCCGACGTCGACGTCGATCAGCACCCTAAGCGGCTTGCCGGCGGCCTCGGCAGCGGCTGCGAGATCGCCGGCGTTACCCGGCTCGTCGACGACTGCCGTCAATTCAATCCGCTGGTTGAGTTCCATCAGCCGGCCGATGCGGGCCGGCGTCAGCACCCGGCGCGGTGATGGCGATGCGCTCGATGCCGGCCGCGGCCAGGGCTTCGGCCTCGCCCATCTTGGTGCAACAAAGCCCTAGCGCTCCGGCTGCCAGTTGGCGCTGGCCCAAGGTGGCGCACTTGTGGGTCTTGGCGTGGGGCCTGAGCCCGATGCCGCGCTCCTTGGCCCAGGCCGCCATGGCGGCGATGTTGGATTCCAGCACGTCGAGGTCGATGACCAGGGCGGGGGTGGGAATTTCGTCGATCGATGGCATCGCTCTTGATCACCCCTGGGCGCGAAATTCGGCGGAGTGCCGACGCACCGTTCTACGGGCCATGACCGCCGGCAGCAAGCGCATCAGCAAGCAAAAACCCTTGTAGAATCCGCCGGTGACGACAACCGGCTTGTCGGCCATGACGGCAGCGAAACCTTGGCGCGCGACATCTTCTGCCGTCAGCCACAGGCGATCGGGGATCTGGCTGACCAGGGCGCGGGTGCCGGCGACGTCGTGGAATTCGCTATAGGTGAATCCGGGGCAGAGCGCCGAGACCTGCACGCCGGTGCCCACGGTTTCGTGGCAAAGGGATTCCGTCATGTTGATGAGGAAGGCCTTGGCGCCGCCGTAGAGCGTGTGACCGGCCGAGCCCGGTATCAGGCCGGCCACCGAGGAGACGTTGATGATGCGGCCCCAGCCGCGCTCGACCATGCCTGGCAGGAAGAGGTGGCTGAGCTCGGCCACCGCGGTTACCAGCACCTGGATCAAATCCGCCTGTTGCCGCCAGGTCGTGCTGACGTAACGATTGGGCACGCCGTAGCCGGCGTTGTTGACCAGGAAATCGACCGTGACGCCGGCTTGGCTGAGCTCATCGAAGATGGCCTGGGGGGCTCCCGGATCAGCCAGATCGGCCACCACCACCTGGGCCTCGACGCCGTGGCGGGCGCGGCATTCCCGGGCCAGCTCCTCGAGCCGCTCGCGGCGCCGCGCTGTCAGCACCAGGTCGTAACCTTCGGCCGCGAAAAGCTCCGCGAAGGCTTTGCCGATGCCGGCCGAGGCGCCGGTAATCAGCACCCGGCGGCGCAGCTTCTGGTTCAAGCGCCGCCCGCCGCCAAGCGTTCGATGATCTCGGGATCGCGCACCGCGCCTTCCGAGGCGCTGGTGGCCAGGGCGCCATAGGCCTTCAGCGCCCGCGAGACCTGGCGCTGGCGGTCACGCGGTTTCCAGGCCTCGGCGCCGCGGTTGCCCATGGCCTGGCGGCGTTCCTCGAGCTGGGCCTCCGTGAGCTCCGCGTTCAGGCGGCGCGCCGGCACGTCGATGGCGATGACGTCGCCGTCCTCGACCAGGGCCAGCGCACCGCCCTCGGCGGCTTCCGGCGAGATGTGGCCGATGGAAAGCCCCGAGGTGGCGCCCGAGAAGCGGCCGTCGGTGATCAGGGCGCACTCCTTGCCCAGCCCGATGGCCTTGATCATGCTGGTCGGCCCCAGCATCTCCTGCATACCCGGGCCGCCGCGCGGCCCTTCGTAACGGATGACCACGACGTCGCCGGCCTTGACCTTGCCCCCCAGGATGCCCTGGGCGGCGTCGCCTTCGCTTTCGAAGACGCTGGCCGGTCCGGAAAACTTGAGAATCGAGGGATCGACGCCGGCGGTTTTGACGATGGCGCCGCGCTCGGCGATGTTGCCGAACAAGACGGCCAGGCCGCCGTCGGCGCTGTAGGCGTGGTCCACGTCACGAATGCAGCCTTGCTCGCGGTCCAGGTCCGGAGCGTCGTATCGGGCTTCCTGATTGAATCCGGTGATGTTGAACTGGCGCCCCGGTGCCGCCAGGTAGAATTCGCTGACCCGTTCACTGGGGTTGCGCCGGATGTCCCATTCCTCCAAGAGCTCACCCAGCGGCCGGCCGGCCAGACCGGGCACTTGGCCGTCGACCAGGCCGGCGCGCTCGAGCTCACCCAGGATACCCATGACGCCGCCCGCCCGGTGGACGTCTTCGAGGTGGTAGTGCGGCACGCTGGGCGAGACCTTGCAAAGGTTGGGCACTTGTTTGGAGATACGGTCGATGTCGGCCATGCCGAAATCGACCTCGGCCTCGTGGGCCACGGCCAGCAGGTGCAGCACGGTATTGGTCGAGCCGCCCATGGCGATGTCCATGGCCATGGCGTTTTCGAAGGCGCCTTGCGTCGCGATGCGGCGGGGCCGCAAGCTGTCGTCGCCGCCCTGGTAAAAGCGCTTGGTCAGGTCGACCACCATTTCGGCGGCCTGAAGAAACAGCCCGTGGCGTTCGGCGTGGGTGGCCACGACCGAGCCGTTGCCGGGCAGCGCCAGGCCCAGCGCCTCGGCCAGGCAGTTCATGGAATTGGCCGTGAACATGCCGGCGCAGGAGCCGCAGGTGGGGCAGGCGCCGCGTTCCAACTCCAGCAATTCCTCGTCGCTGATGTCGGGGTTGCTGCCAGCCACCAGGGCATCGGCGGCGTCGAAGGTGGTACTTTCGCCGTCGACCACCCTGAGTCCGGCCTCCATGGGCCCGCCCGAAACCATCACCGCCGGGATGTCGAGCCTGAGCATGGCCATCAGCATGCCGGGCGTGATCTTGTCGCAATTCGTGATGCAAATGAGGCCATCCGCGCAGTGCGCGTTGGCCATGTATTCCACCGAATCGGCGATCAGGTCGCGCGACGGCAGGCTGTAGAGCATGCCCTCGTGACCCATGGCCAGGCCGTCGTCGATGGCGATGGTGTTGAATTCCTTGGCGATGCCGCCGGCAGCCTGGATGGCCCGGGCCACCAGCTTGCCGACCGCGTCGAGATTAACGTGGCCGGGCACGAACTGGGTGTAGGAATTGGCCACCGCGATGACCGGCTTGCCGAAGTCCTCCTCGGCCGTGCCGGTGGCGCGCCACAGCGCCCGCTGGGCGGCATTGCCGCGGCCCACTGTGTTGGTGTCGGAGCGATAGGCAGGCATGGCGTTCCTCGGGATTGGGTTGATGGGTTTCAGGCGGCGCTGTGGCAGTGCTCGACGATGGCCGCGACCAGCAGCGGTACCACGTCGGGGCTCTGGATCTCGTGGCTCCAGCCCTCGATAAGGTGAAGTTTAGCACCCCGGATGCGGCGCACCAGATCTTCGGCGTGAGCCAGCGGCAGCACCGGATCGGCGGCGCCGTGCAGCACCAGCGTGGGCTGCTTGATATTGGCCAGGTCGTAGTGAAAGGGCGGCGCCGCGATCATCGCCACCATGTTGCGCAGGTAGCCCTCGATGCCGGGGCTGCGGTCGAAGGCCGCCTCAAGGCCCAGGCGCACGGCCTTGGCGTCGAACTTGAAGCCCGGGCTCTTGAGTGCCCTGGCGATCTTCATGCCGTTGGCCACGTAGCTTTTGCGGCTCGAGGGATCATCGGGCGGCGTCATCAGCGTCGCCATCACCTCGGCGTCACCGGGCGGCAGCTTGGTATCGCCGGACGTCGTCATCATGGCGCACAAGCTGGCCAGGCGGCCGGGCTGGCGCAGCGCCAGGCGCTGGGCGATGCGCCCGCCCATGGACATGCCCACGACGTGGGCCTTCTCGATCCCCAGCCCGGCTATCAGGCCGGCCACGTCGTCGGCCATGTCGTCTTCGTCGTAGGCGTAGTCGAAGGGCAGCCCGGCGGTGCGGGCGGCGAAAACCGAGGCCACGTCGGGCGGGCCGGCGTCGGGGAAACGCTGCGACAGCCCGGTGTCGCGGTTGTCGAAGCGGATGACGCGAAAGCCGGCCTCGACCAGGCCGTCGACCAGGGCCCGGGGCCAGGCGATGAGCTGCAGGCCAAAACCGATGATGAAGACGATGGCGGGGTCGCCGGCACGGCCGGCGGATTGGTATTCCAGTCGGATGCCGTTGGCGGTGATTTCTGTCATGCCCCAGTCATTGCCGAGGGGCGGGGCAAAATCAAGTCCGGCAAAAGCCTGCGAGTTCCCTGCCGACGCGCCCCACCAGTTCCGTCCAGTCGCCGGGCCGGCGCTGGCGGAAGAGCCTGAGTGTTGGGATACCAGGGTGAGGTCTCACCCTCGAGCCGCCAGCGCCAGTCCGGATCCTGGTGCAGCAACAGCCAGGTCGGCCGGCCCAAGGCGCCGGCCAGGTGGGCGACCACGGTGTCGGTGGTGATCACCAGATCGAGGCCGGCCAGCGCCGTGGCGCTCTGCTCGAAATCCTGCCACTCGGCCGCCAAGTCGACGAAGCGTCCGCTCTCGGCAAAAAGCGCCAGATCTTCGCCCGAAGCATCCTTTTTCAGGCCGTAGAACGTCGCACCGGTGCCTTGCAGCAGCGCGGCGAACAGCGCCGCCGGGCAGGAACGGGCCTGGTTGCGCGAAAACTCGGGATTGCCGGCCCAGCAAATGCCGATGGCCGGTTGCCCGGGCAGCGAGGCGGTTTCGCGGGGGTGCAAATAAGGCACCTCGGCCGGCAGTTTTTCCAACGTCGTGCCCAGCAGGCCGGGCAGGCTGAGCAGTGGCACATGGCCATGGGCCGGGGGTAGCGGATCCTCGAAGCCCAGCACCTCGAGGGCCAGGGAGCGGCGAAACAAGCCCAGCAGCGAGCGCTGGCAGAGCAGCGTCACCCGCTCGGCCCGGGCCGCCAGCTGGGGCACGAAACGCACGAACTGGATGGCGTCGCCCAGGCCCTGCTCGGCGTGCACGAGAAGGTGCCTGGCGCCGGCCTCGCTGCCGTCCCAGGGCGTCTCGGCAAAGCGCCGAGCCGGGGGGCCTCGGGGTGCTGCCAGCGCGCTTCGTAGAGCGGCCAGCCGGCGGCCAGGCGGCCCAGACGCAGGTAGTGGAATCCGAGGTTGAAGCGTGCCGAAGCGTTTTCCGGATCCACAGCCAGCAGACGTTCAAGCAGGCCGCAGGCCTCTTCGCTGCGGCCCATCTCGCCCCGCACGGTGGCCAATTGGAAAAGCGTGTCGGTTTGGTCGGGTTGGCGTCTCAGGGCTTCCACGAACGCCGTTTCCGCCGCTTCCAGGCGGCCCAGGCGGCGCAGGCATTCGCCCCAGCGGAAGGCGTTGACGGCGTCTTTCGGGTCAAGCGCCACGGCCTTCGCAAACAGGCCCTCGGCTTCCTCCAGGCGCTCTTGTCGAAGCCGCACCATACCCAGGCTGGAGTGGCCGGCGGCGCTGGCGGGATGGTCGGCGAGCACAACCTCGAGGCAGCCTTCGGCCACATCCAAGGCGCCGCGGGCCCGGGCGCAGGCGGCTCGCGCCAGGTTGGCGGTCAGATGCCGGGGTGCCGCCGCCAGGGCTTCCCGGGCCAGGGCTTCGGCCTCGTCGAAGCGCTGCCGGCCGATCATCTCGACGGCCCGGGCGGCCAGATCGTCGGCTGACGGCGGCTCCGCGTTGCCGCTCATTCAGTCCTGCATGAACTCGGCCAGTGCGGCCAGGGTGGCGCGCATCTCGTCTTCAGTGCCGATGCTGACGCGCAAGCAATCCGACAAGCCGACCGGGTCCTGGGTGCGCACGATAATGCCGCGACTGCGCAAAAAGGCATCGGCCTCGTGGGCCGTGCGGCCGGCTTCGTCGGCAAAGCGCAGCAGCACGAAATTGCCGACGCTGTCGGTCGTTTGCAGTCCCAGCTTGGTGGCCTCGGCGGTCAGCCAGTTGCGCCACTGGATGGTGTGGGCGCGGGTGCGATCCGCATGTTCGCGGTCGGCCAGCGCCGCCAGGCCGGCGGCCTGGGCCGGGCCGGCGACGTTGAAGGGCGCCCGGATGCGGTCGAGCACGTCGGCCACCGCGGTGGGGCAGTAAGCCCAGCCCAGCCGGATCTGGGCCAGGGCGTGGAGTTTCGAGAAGGTCCGCGTCATGACCACGTTTTCCGCCGCCTCGACCAATTCGGCGCCGTCGGAATACCAGTCGTCTTCGATGTATTCGGCGTAGGCACCGTCCAGCACCAGCAGCACGTCCTCGGGCAGGCCCGCCTGCAGGCGTTCGATTTCCTGGTGCGGGAGCACCGTACCGGTGGGGTTGTTGGGGTTGGCCAGGAAAAGGATACGGCACTTGGGGCCGACGGCCGCCAGCAGGTTGTCGACGTTGGCCGTGAGCTCAACTTCGGGCGCCGCCACCGGTGTGGCGCCGGAGGCGCGCGTCGTCAGGGCGTACCACATGAAGCCGTGGGCGCTATGAACCACCTCGTCGCCGGGGCCGGCAAAGGCGCGGCAGAGCTGGCTCAAGAGCTCGTCCGAGCCGGCGCCGCAGACGATGCGCGCGACATCGAGGCCGTGGTGTTCGGCCAGGGCCTGGCGCATGGCCTTGGCGCCGCCGTCGGGATAGCGGTGCAACTCGGGCCCTATGGCCTCAAGCGCCGCCATGGCTTTGGGACTGGGGCCCAAGGCCCCTTCGTTGGAAGCCAGCCGAATGGGCTCCGCGAAGCCCTCCAGCGTGGCGTCGCCACCCTTGTAGGGACGCAATTCCATGATCCCCTGGCGGGGTTCAGGTGCCGTCATGACGATCCTCCCCGGCTACGCCGTCCGTTTAGCCATTATATACAGTCTATTCGGCGGCGGCAGCCTGGCCGCGCCGGCGGTAGAGGGCCATCAGGCTCTCGTGCTCGGCCTCGAAACGCACTATGGCGCGCTGCTTGACCGGGCCGAAGCCGCGGATGGCCTGGGGCAGGCGGGCGATGTCGACGGCCTGGGCCAGGTTGGCGCCATCGAGTCCGGCCAGCAACTCCTCGATGGTGGCTTCGAACTCCGCCACCAACTGGCGCTCGCGGCGCCGTTCGGCCTGCCAGGCAAAAACGTCGAGGGGTCCCGCGCGCAGGCCGCGCAAACGGGCCAGCAGGCCAAACAGCGTCAATACCCAGGGGCCGAAGCTAGTCTTCAGTCGGGCCCCGCTATGGCGGTCACGGGGCGCCAGCCAGGGCGGCGAGAGGTGGAAGCGCAGGCGGTAATTGCCGCTGAAGCGGGCCGCCAGTTGCTCCCGGAAGTCACCTTCGGCGTAAAGCCTGGCCACTTCCCATTCGTCCTTCACCGCCAGCAGCTTGAAGTAACTCTCGGCGGCGGCGGCGCCGAGGTGGCGTTCGCCGCCCAGCCCGGCTTCGGCCGCTTCGACGCGGGACACCAGGGCCCGGAAGCGCTCGGCCAGGGCGGCGTTCTGGTAATCCGCGAGGAACGCGGCACGCCGCGCCACCAGATCCGCCAGGCTCTCGCCGGCGCTGTCGCTTGCTTCGTCGGCCAGCCCCACCAGGGTCAGGGCGGCGGCCGGGTCGTGGGCCGCCAGGCGGCCCAGCGCCAGGCAGCGCTTGTTGTCCTCGACGGCGACGCCGTTGAGCTCGATGGCGCGCTCGAGGGCGGCCAACGATAGCGGCATCGCGCCCGACTGCAGGGCATGGCCCAGCAGCACCATGTTGGCGGCCACCGAGTTGCCCGCCATACGTTCCGCGAGACGCGTCGCCGGCAGGGCGGCCAAATTGGCGCTGCCCACCACTTCCTCGATCTGGTGGCGCAGCAGGCTGTCGTCGATCTCGGCCCGAGGGTCGATGACCATGGCGGCGGTCATGGCCACGGTGCTGTCGACCACGGCCCGGCTGGCAGGGCCCAGGCGCGAGCGCACCTCGGGGCCGGTGCTCACCACCAGGTCGCCGCCGAGCAGCAGGTCGGCGCCGCCCAACGGCACGCGGGCGCCAAGGATGTCGGCTGGCTGGGGCGCCAGCCGTACGTGGGTGACGACGCCTCCGCCGCGCTGGGCCAGGCCGGTGAAATCCATCACCGAGACACCGCGTTCGTCGATGTGGGCGGCCATGCCGATGATCTGGCCGGTGGTGATGACGCCGCTGCCGCCGATGCCGGTAACCAGAATGCCGTAGGGTTTCTCGACCAGCGCGGCCGGCGGTGCCGGCAGCTGGGCCGCGAAATCGGCGCCGGTCGAGGCGGCCAGCCGCCTGGGCTCGGCGCCCTCCAGGCTGACCAGGGCGGGGCAGAAACCCTGGAGGCAGGAAAGATCGCTGTTGCAGGTCGACTGGTCGATCTCGCGCTTGCGCCCCAGCGGCGTCTCGAGGGGCACCACCGAGATGCAGTTCGACTGCACCGAACAGTCGCCGCAGCCCTCGCAGACGGCACTGTTGATAAAGACCCGCGTGGTGGCCGGGGCGGCCTCGCCGCGCTTGCGCCGGCGCCGGAGTTCGGTGGCGCAAACCTGGTCGTAGACGATCACCGAGACGCCCGCGAGCTCGCGCATCTCGTGCTGCAGGGCATCAAGCTCGTCGCGGCCATGGACGCTGGTGCCGGGCGCGAAGCCGACGTCGCCGGGGTACTTGTCGGCATCGTCGCTGACCACGGCGATGCGGCGCACGCCCTCGTGATAGACCTGCTGGGTGATCTGCGGCACCGTCAGGCCGCCCTCGAAGGGCTGGCCGCCGGTCATGGCCACGGCGTCGTTGTAGAGGATCTTGTAGGTGATGTTGACGCCGGCGGCCAGGGCCTGGCGGATGGCCAGGCTGCCCGAATGGTTGTAGGTGCCGTCGCCCAGGTTCTGGAAGATGTGCGGCGCCGCCACGTAGGGGCTGTGACCGATCCAGTTGCAGCCCTCGGCGCCCATGTGCAAAAAGCTCGAGGTCTCGCGGTTCATCAGCGCCGCCATCAGATGGCAACCGGTGCCGGCCAGCGCCCGACTGCCCTCGGGCACCCGGGTCGAGGTGTTGTGCGGGCAGCCGGAGCAGAAAAAGGGCGTGCGAACCGTGTCGCTGGGGCTTTGGCTGAGGCCGCGTAGCTGCTGCTGGCCCTCCAGTTGGGCCGCGGCGCGGCGTTCGAGCTCGGCATCGCCCAGCCGCGCCACCAGGGCCCGGGCCAAAAGGTCGGCATCCAACTCGCCGTTGCTGGGCAGCAGCGGCCGGCCCTCGGGGTCGGTCTTGCCACTGACCCTGGGGCGGCGCTCGGCGGCCAGATTGTAGAGCGCCTCCTTGAGCTGGGTTTCCACGAAGGGGCGTTTCTCCTCGATCACCAGGACTTCCTCGAAACCGGCGGCAAAGCCGGTCGCGCCGATGCTTTCGAGGGGGTAGGACATCACCACCTTGTAGACCCCCAGGCCCAGCGCGAAGGCCTGCTTGTCGTCGATGCCGAGAGCGAAAAGCGCCTGCATCAGATCGAGGTGCGACTTGCCGGTGCTGATTATCCCCAAGCGACCGCGTTCGGGCCCCAGGACGCGGCGGTCGAGCCGATTGGCCCGGGCGAAGGCGCGGGCCGCCGGTAAGCGGTGGTATTGCAGCCGCTCCTCCTGGGCCAGTTGGGGATCGGGCCAACGGATGTGCAGGCCGTCCGGCGGCATCTCGAAATCCTCGGGCAGGACGATCTCCGGCAACCCCGGCGTGACCTGTATCGAGGCTGCCGATTCCACCGTTTCCGAGACCGCCTTGAAGCCGACGTAGCAGCCCGAGAAGCGCGAGAGCGCAAAGCCATAAAGGCCGAGGTCGAGGTATTCCAGCAGGCTCGATGGATTGAAGACCGGCATCATCCACGACTGCATGAGCTGCTCGCACTGATGTGCCATGCTCGACGAAACCGCGCCGTGATCGTCGCCCACCACCACCAGGGCGCCGCCGTGGCGCGAGGAGCCATAGGAGTTGCAGTGCTTGAGCGCATCGCCGGCGCGGTCGAGGCCGGGTCCCTTGCCGTACCAGATGGCGAAGACGCCGTCGTATTGGAAATCCGGGTAGACCGAGGCCTGCTGCGTGCCCAGCACCGCCGTCGCCGCCAGTTCCTCGTTGAGGCCGGGGTGGAAGCGGATGTCGTGCTCGTCGAGCAGGGGCTTGGCGCTCCACAGCGCCCGGTCGTAGCCGCCGAGCGGCGAGCCGCGGTAGCCCGAAATGAAGCCGCCGGTCTTGAGGCCGGCGGCCCGGTCGCGGCGGCGCTGCTCAATGGGCAGGCGTACCAGGGCCTGGACGCCGGTGAGATAGATGCGGCCGACGGTGGCGCTGTAGGCGTCGTCCAACGAGATGTCGCTGAGGATCTTGTTGCCAGTCATGCCGGATCTCCCTGGGCCGGTTTCCCGGATTTGGAGCGCGGTGCCCAAAACTCCCACCTCGCCAGGCGCGCTCCGGCTGGATTGGATGATACACCCAGAAAAATGAGAAGATCATTGCCATTTGGCCGCGGTATTTGTAGAAACATAAAAAATTCATCTAAAATTTTGTGAATTCAGAGAAAGAAAGCCTATGGAAAGTCTGGATACACAGGATTGCCGCATCCTCGACGAGCTGCAGCGCGACGGCCGCTTGTCGATCGCCGAGTTGGCCGAGCGCATCGGCCTCTCGACGACGCCGTGTTGGCGCCGCGTGCGCCGCCTGCAAGAGGCGGGCGTCATCCGGCGCTACGTGGCGCAGCTCGATCCCCAGCAGCTCGGCATCGGCCTCGACGTCTTCGTCAACGTCACCATCGACATGCACCGGGCTCAGGAATTCGAAAGCGAAATCCGCCGCCGCGACGAAGTGGTGGAGGGCTACGCCATCACCGGTGAACGCGACTACTTGCTGCACATCATGGTGGCCGACATCCGGGCTTTCGAGGTTTTCGTGCAAAACGACCTGATTCGCATGCCGGGTGTCGACCGGGTCACCACCAGCCTGGTTCTCAAGACGGTCAAGGACGGCGCGGCGGTTCCGCTGCGCTATGCCCGAGAGCGGGCCGGGCAGGTTTGAGGATGCCACGATAACAGAAAAAACAATCATTGTCAGTCATTTAGCAATTATTTTTAATAAAATAGGTGGGGTTTGACGATTAATGACGAAGGCTGCTTGGAATGAGGTGGTTCCGCTTCGTTGGACAGCTCGGCGGCCTTGCCAGGGTGTATTCCTCGGCCCTGTCATGCGGGCTAGAAGCCAACTGGATTTGCTCGTTGTCGCGCCCCTGTACCGGGCCGATAAATCCGCTATCATGGGTACCAAGACCGGGCTCGACCGGCGCTCGCCGCTGCAACTCGCTGTCGAGTGATAGGTGGGCAAAATCTGGGGGGTGACGATGACGGCGGATTGGCAACCCGATAACTTGCAGACGGAGATCCCGCCGGACCGGGAGAAGAGCCTCCGTGGCACGGCCTTGTTGCTGGAGATGCCGCCGGCGACGATAGCCGAGCTGGAAAACCTCAGCACCTGGTACTGGTTTCCCGAGGGCGTGCAGATCTTCGATCGCAGCGACAATCACACCGACGTTTTTTTCATTGCCGAAGGCACGGTGCGGGTGGTCGACCATGCCGCCTCGGGCCAGGAGGTGGCGTTCTCCGACCTCGAGGCCGGAGCCGTGCTGGGCGAGTTATCGGCCATCGACGGCGAGGCCCGCTCGGCCACCGTCTTTGCCGCCGAAGATACCTTGCTGGCCAAGGTCGAAGCGGCCGCGTTCGTTGACTTTCTGGCCCGCCATCCCGACGTTGGCAGGCGCCTGATGCTTTATTTCGTCAGCACCATCCGGGGGCTCAATTCCCGCGTCGTCGGTCTTTCCTCGATGTCCAGTGTGCAGCGCGTCTACGGCGAGCTGTTGCAGATGTCGGAGCCCGATCCCGAGGGCGAGGGCCGCTGGAAGATCAATTCCATGCCGCAACACAAGGAGATCGCGGTGTGGGCCGGCACGACGCCCGAGACCGTGGCTCGGGCCATTGGCGAGCTGCTCAAGGCGGAAGTCGTCAAGCGCCGCCACAAGACGCTGCTCATCCTCGACCGTCAGCGCCTGCATGAGTTGGCGACGGCCAGCTAGTAACCACTGGGGCAGCCTGGAATCGCTTGAAATTTTATGGTGTTTGTTGTAATATCAAGGCCTTAGCTCAGTCCCGCCGTTTACCGTTTGTTAGCGGCACGGGGCTAGGATTAGAGCCGGGTCCAGAAGGCCCGCTTCAAGCTCCCGACAGACGATAGAATTTCGCTCTCCGGGACGGCAGTCAGGGGTCACGATGTGACGACCGTTGATACCGTCACCGCGGCAAATAGCTTTTTCGCCAGCGCCGGCAAGCCGTCCGCGCCGGCCTCCACTCAGGCTGCGGCCGTCGAAGGCGCGGTTACCCCCACTGCCATTACCCCGCCAGCCCGGGCCGCGCGGGGCGATTCCCACCCCAAACACGGCAATCCCGGTGCCCACCGCCAGGGCGCCTCGCTGATTGATTTCGCGACCTTGCGGGCGGCCCAAGAATCTGCCAGCGACGGCAAGACCGGCAAATCCGCCAGCAATCCCGGGGGCCTCAGCGAGGCCGAGCTGAAACTGGTGGCCGAGCTCAAAGCCCGCGATGCCGAGGTGAGGCGCCATGAACAAGCCCACGCCAACGCCGGCGGGCAATATTCCGGTCAACCCAGCTATAGCTACCAGCGCGGCCCCGACGGCCGCAACTACGCCGTCGACGGCTCGACGCCCATCGATGTCAGTCCGGTAGCCGGCAATCCCGAAGCCACGGTGCGCAAGATGGAGGTCGTAAAGCGGGCCGCCATGGCACCGGCCGAACCTTCGGGCCAGGATCGCGCCGTGGCCTCGCGGGCCCAGGCCGAACAGTCGAAGGCCCGGGCCGAGGCCGCGGCCCAGCGGGGCGAGGAGGCCGCCGCCGCGGCCGAGGACTCCAGCCCCAGCCAGCCCGGCGACGCCGGCAACGCCGCCGCCACGGCCTATGGCCATGAATCCGCTGGCCAGCCGCCGACCTTGCTGGCCGTCGCCTGACATAGCAAACTCTTCTTGTGAGGGCCGGCCCGCGGTATTACCTTCGGGCACCTCCGCGCTGGCGCCGCGAGCCGCCGCGGCACCACCACCGCCACTGCGATACGGCATGGGCCACGATCCGATCGATAGCGCCGCCGCAGCGACCGACAAGCAGCACGATCTGCCGCTTTCGGTCGTTATCCCGGTGCACGACGAAGCGGCCAACATCGGGTCGCTGATCGACGAGGTGGCGGCGGCTCTCGATGGTCTGCTGGCTTTCGAGCTTGTCGTGGTCGACGATTGCAGCGCCGACGACACCGCCGCGGTACTGGCCGCCGCGGCCGCCTCACGACCCTGGCTCAGGCGCTTCCGGCACCAGAGCAACGCCGGTCAAAGCGCGGCCTTGCGCAGCGGTATCGAGGCGGCGCGCGGGCGCTGGATAGCCACCCTCGATGGCGATGGCCAAAACGATCCCGCCGATCTGCCTAAGCTGCTGGCCCTGGTCGATCTCGAGGCCCCGGTGCCGGTTCGGGAGCTCATCACCGGCCATCGCCGCCGCCGCCACGACAGCTGGCTGAAAAGGTTTTCCTCGAAAGTGGCCAACGCCGTGCGCCGGCGCCTGCTGCGCGACGGTACCCCGGACACCGGCTGCGGCCTCAAGCTTTTCGAACGCCGGCTTTTTCTCAGCCTGCCGCTTTTCGATCACTTCCATCGCTTCCTGCCGGCCCTGGTGCGCCTGCGTGGCGCCAAAGTGACCTCGGTCGAGGTCAACCACCGGCCGCGCCGTGGGGGGCGCTCGCACTATGGCGTCGGCGATCGCTTGTGGGTCGGCATCGTCGATATCTGCGGCGTCATGTGGCTGGCCCGGCGCAGCCGCTTGCCGGTCGTCGAAGAACTGCATGACGGTCCACGAGATGGCGGCTAAGAAGGATCTTCGGGGGCTCGCGCGCGGTGGTTTGCTGCTGCTGGCGCTGCTTGCCATCGGCTTTGCCGTCAAGGAAAGCGGCCTGGCGGCGGCTTTCAGCACCGACTGGATCGACAGTCAGGTGCGTGGTCAGGGCTTGCTTGGCGAGGCTATTTTCGTGGCCGCCGCGGCACTTTTTACCACCTTCGGGCTGCCCCGTCAGATCGTCGGCTTCCTCGCCGGCTATGCCTTCGGCGTCGTCGTGGGCACGGCGCTGGCGCTGTTGGCCACCGTCATCGGCTGCGTCGTGACTTTCTCGTATGCCCGGCTTGCGGGCCGGTCCGTGGTGCTGGCCCGGGCGCCGGCGCGGCTGCGTCGCATCGATGCTTTTCTGGCCCAGAACCCCTTCGCCATGGCCCTGGTGATCCGGCTGTTGCCGGTGGGCAGCAACCTGTTGACCAACCTGGCGGCCGGTGTCTCCACCATCGGCGGCTTGGCTTTCGTGCTGGGCTCGGCGCTCGGCTACCTGCCCCAGACCATCATCTTCGCCCTTGTTGGCTCGGGCGTCTCCATCGCTTCGGAGACTCAGATCGCCATCAGCGTCGGCCTTTTCGCGCTCTCGGCCGGGCTCGGCGTATGGCTCTTCCGGCGCTACGGCCGCTCCAGCGGTTTGGCTGGCGAGGAGGAGGGCGAGGAGGGGGGCAGCGGCTCATGAGGCGCGCCATCGTCCCGGCTCTGCCTTGGCTGGCCGCCTGGTTGTTATTGGTCGGCCTGGCGCTCGGGGCCCGGCCGCTGACGCCGGTCGACGAGACGCGCTATCTGGCGGTGGCCTGGGAGATGTGGGTCAGTGGCGATGCCCTGGTGCCGCACCTCAACGGCGAGCCCTACAGCCACAAGCCGCCGCTGCTGTTTTGGCTGATCAATCTGGGCTGGGCGGTGGCTGGCGTCAGCGAGTGGTGGGCCCGGCTGGTGGCGCCGCTCTGTGGCCTGGGGGCGCTCTTTGCCGCCAGGGCGCTGGCCGCCAAGCTCTGGCCCGAGCGCCCGGAAATCTCCGAACTCGTGCCTTGGCTGCTGCTGGGCAGTCTGTTTTGGGCCGCTTTCGCCAGCCTCACCATGTTCGACATGCTGCTGACGCTGATCAGCACGGTCGGCCTCTTGGCCCTGGTCGTGGCCTGGCGCGGCCGGTTGGTGACGGGTTTCGCCGGCCTGGCCCTGGCGCTCGGGCTCGGCGTGCTGGCCAAGGGGCCGGTGATCGCGCTCTACCTCTTGCCGCCGGCCCTGCTGGCACCCTGGTGGGCCTCGGCCCAGCCACCGGCTCAGGCGGTTTCTTGGCGGCGCTGGTATGGCGGCCTGGCGTTGGCGGTGTTGGTTGCCGCGGCGGCGGCGCTGGCCTGGGCTCTGCCGGCGGCGCAGGCTGGCGGACCGGCCTATGGCGACGCCATCCTGTGGGGCCAGACGGCGGGCCGCATGAGCCAGTCCTTTGCCCATGACCGGCCTTTCTGGTGGTACCTGCCGCTGCTGCCGTTGCTGCTCTTTCCCTGGTTTTTTTGGCCGCCGCTGTGGCGCGGTGCCTGGCGCAATCGGGCCGGGATGTGGGGCGAAACTGGCCCGCGCCTGGCCCTCGCCACCATGGTGCCGGCCTTTGTTGTGTTTTCGCTGATCAGCGGCAAGCAGCCCCACTACATGTTGCCGCTGTTCCCGCCGCTGATGCTGATCGCCGCCCGGGCCTTGCCGCAAATCCCGGAGGGGCGATGGTCGCTGCTGCCGCCGGCGCTGATAGTGCTGCTGGCCGGGCTGGCTCTGGTGCTGTTCGGCGGCCCGGGCCAGGGCCCGCCGGAAGGCCATCCGGGATCGTTGCCGAGCTGGCTGGGGGCGGCGGAGCCATTGGGTTTCGCCATGATCCTGCTGGGCGCCCTGGTGGCTGTCTGGCGGGGCCCTGGCCTGGCCGGTCGGGTGCGGACCTTGGCCTTACAGACGCTGGCCCTGGTGCTGCTGGTCCACGCCACGCTGGTGCCGGCGCTGAGGCCGGCCTTCGACCTACAGCGCGCTGCCGCCCACGTCGGCGAAATTCTGGCGCGCGGCCACGCCGTGGCGGTGGTCAACAAGTACCAGGGGCAACTGCAGTTCCCCGGCCGCCTGCGGCGCGCCCTGGAGGTGGTACCGGGCCGCCAACTGGAGAGCTGGCTGGCCGCCCACCCGGACGGCCATGTCGTCACGCTGCACCTGAAAAATCTACCCCAGAGCGCCGGCCTGCCGCTCTACGTGCAGCCCTATCGCGGCCGGCAGTTGGCCATCTGGACGCGGGACAACGTTCTCGCCGAGCCGTTGGCGTTTTATTAGCCCCTCACCGGGCGGGCGCCTCCGCGGCTTTAATTAGCCCCTCACCGGGCGGGCGCCTCCGCGGCTTTAATTAGACCCTCACCGGGCGGGCGCCTCCGCGCCCTTGGCCTCCGCCCCCCAAGGGGAGGCGGCTTAGCGCCGACACCAAGTGTGGTTTTTTCTGCTTGGTCTTGGTGCAACGGAAGCAACGCGACCCGCCGCTACTGCGGCGCGCCCGCGCAGGCTGCGGGCCGAAGGGCCGCCGCCGTGAGCGACAAGAACGTTAAGCTGTGCCCCCCCGGGGGGGGGGGCAGCTTAACGCCGCCAGCGTGTCAGTCCGGTCGGCGTCGGGCTCCAGTCGGCGGCTCGCCGCCGGGCGGTTTCGGTTTCCTGGGGCGTCATCAGCCGCGCCGCCTCGTCGCGCAGCAGCGTCGCCTGATGCACCAGGGTGGGAACGGCGCTGCGCAAGACCAGGCTGAGCCAAACATAGGCCGAGACCAGATCCTGGCGCACGCCGATGCCGCGGATGTGCATCGAGCCGAAGGCCAGCTGGGCCCCGGGATGGCCCTGGTTGGCGGCCTTGAAGAACCAGATGGCGGCCAGGCCGTCGTTGCGCGCCACGCCGCGGCCCCAGAAGTGCATGGCGCCGAGCATGAACTCGGCGCCGGCATGGCCGCTCTCGCTGAGCGGCCGGAATTCCCGCAATGCCACGTCGTAGCGGCCGTTGTCGTAGCTCAGAACAGCCGATTCGTAATCGGCGCGAGCTGCTGACGGCAGTGCCAGAAGCAGGCAGGGAAGCAGGGCGAGCAGCTTTTTGCGCATCACGACGTTCTGACCTTACTGCAATTGGCACCGCCCGGCCAAGTCCGCATCCAGCCCTTGGTGCGCATCGCGACCAGAGTACTTTTCCCTGTCTTAATAAGGGGTTAGGAAAGATCTGTCAGGATACGCCCAGGATATTCGTGGACCTTTCCGGAACAGCCAGGGAAAGAGATGGCATGGCCCAGAGGCCGAGGTTGCTGCGCCGCCTGAGGTATTACTTTCTCGCCGGCTTCATCGTCAGCGCGCCCCTCGGCATCACGGTGCTGATCGCCTGGGAATTCATCGCCTTCGTCGACAACCAGATCACGCCGCTGATCCCGCCCGCCTACAACCCGGAAAGCTACCTGCCTTTCAGCATTCCCGGGCTCGGCCTGGTGGTCATCTTTCTGGTCGTCACGCTGATCGGTTTCCTGACCGCCAGCATCCTGGGCCGCACCATCGTCGGCCTGGGCGAGCAACTGGTCGAGCGCATGCCGGTGGTACGCACCGTCTACGGGGCGCTCAAGCAGATCTTCGAAACCGTGCTGGCCCAGTCGTCGAAATCCTTCCGCCAGGTGGTGCTGGTCGAGTATCCCCGCCGCGGCCTGTGGGCGGTGGCCTTCGTGACCAGCACAACCGAGGGCGAGATCGCCCATCTCAGCGCCGATGAACTGGTCAACATCTTCCTGCCGACGACGCCCAACCCGACCTCTGGGTTCCTGCTCTTCGTGCCGCGCCGCGACCTGGTGGGGCTGGAGATGACGGTGGAGGAGGGCTTCAAGCTGATCATCTCGGGCGGCATCGTGACGCCCCCCGACCCGCGCCCGGAAGCGCAGCAGGGGGTCAAGAAACTTTTTGTCGGCGCTCAACCAGATACCAGGTAAGCCACCGCGGCATCGCGTTCGAAAAGATAAAGCAGCACCCGAAGGGCCTGGCCCCGCGGGCTCGTAAGATCGCCGTCGCGCTCCAGGATCAGCCGCGCATCGTCGCGCGCCGTGGCCAGCAGCTCGCCATGCGCCCCCAGATCGGCCAGGCGGAAGGCCGGCAGGCCGCTTTGGCGGGTGCCCAGAACCTCGCCGGCACCGCGCAGCTTGAGGTCTTCCTCGGCAATCAGGAAGCCGTCCTCGGTTTGGCGCATGATTTCGAGGCGCTGGCGGGCCACCGGGCCCAGCGGCGGGGCGTAGAGCATGAGGCAGCTCGAGGCGGCGGCGCCGCGCCCCACCCGGCCGCGCAACTGGTGCAACTGGGAGAGACCAAAGCGTTCGGCGTGCTCGATCACCATGACCGTCGCCTCGGGTACGTCGACGCCGACCTCGATCACCGTGGTGGCGACCAGAATATCCACCTCGCCGGCGGCGAAGCGGGCCATGACCTCGTCCTTCGGGCCGCTCTTCATGCGGCCGTGCACCAGCGCCACGCGCTGGCCGAAGCGCTGGGCGAGATGGGCCTGGCGCTGCTCGGCGGCGGCCAGGTCGCTGAGCTCCGATTCGGCCACCAACGGGCATACCCAATAGACCCGGGCGCCGCTGGCGACGTGGCGCTCGAGCGCCCCCACCACCTCGTCCAGGCGCTCCAGCGGCAGTGCCCGGGTTTCCACCGGCAACCGGCCCGGCGGCTTTTCGTCGAGCCGCGAGGTTTCCATGTCGCCAAACGCCGTCAACGCCAGCGTGCGCGGGATCGGCGTCGCCGTCATCACCAGAAGATCGCAGCGCCCGGCGCCCTTGGCGCTCAGCGCCAGGCGCTGGTGGACGCCGAAGCGGTGCTGCTCGTCGATCACGGCGAAAGCCAGGTCGGCGAATTCGACCTCTTGCTGGAAAATCGCGTGGGTGCCCACCAGGATATCGATCTCGCCCGCCGCCAGGGCCCTGAGCGTCGCCGCCCGGCCCTTCTGGCGGCCGCGGCCGAGCAGCAGCCCGAGTTCGACCCCGGCGCTCCGGGCTAACGGCTCGAGGCTGGCGAAGTGCTGCCGGGCCAGGATCTCGGTCGGTGCCATCAGGGTGGCCTGGGCGCCGGCCTCGACGGCCGTCAGCATGGCCAGAAGCGCGACGATGGTCTTGCCGCTGCCGACGTCGCCCTGCAACAGCCGCAGCATGCGGTGCTGGGCCGCCAGGTCGGCGTCGATCTCGCCCAGCGTGCGTTCCTGGGCGGCGGTGAGCTGGTAGTCGAGCACAGCGATGACGCGCTGGCGCAAGCGACCCTCCGCCCGGGTGGCCCGGCCGGCCCGGCGGCGCAGGCTGCGGCGCATCAGGGCCAGAGCCAATTGATTGGCCAGCAGCTCGTCATAGGCCAGCCGCGCCCGGGCCGGAGCCAAGGGCTCCAGCTCCTCGGCCTCGGCCGGGGCGTGGACGGTTTGCACGGCGGCTCGCCAATGCGGCCAGGTTTGCGCCGTTTGCTGTGCCGGATCGAGCCAAACCGGCAGCTCGGGCAGCTCGGCCAGGGCATCGTTCATGGCGCGCTGCAAGGCTTTGGCGGTGAGCCCGGCGGTCAGCGGATAGACCGGCTCGATGGTCTGGATGCGCTCCAGCTCGGCCGACTCGCCGATGTGGTCGGGATGGCTCATCTGCAATTCGCCGCGAAAGCGCTCGAGCCGGCCCGAGACCACGCGGCTGGCCCCTTCGGGCAGCACGCGCAGCAGGTAATCGGGGCGGGCGTGGAAGAACACCAGCGTGATCTCGCCGCTTTCGTTGTGGCACATCACACGGTAGGGCAGGCGCCGGTTGGCTGCCGGCAGGTGGGAACCTACCTCGATGGTGAGGGTGGCCACGACACCATCGGGGGCGCTGTCGAGCGGCGGTGAGAAACGCCGGTCCAGCAGGCCGCTGGGCAGGTGCCAAAGCAGATCGAGCGGTCGTTCCAGATCCAGGCGGGCGGCGGCCTTGGCAATGCGCGGCCCGACGCCGGCCAGGGCGGTCAGGGGACGGAACAGCGGAAACAGGATCTCCGGTCGCATGATCAGCCGGTCACGACGGGGCGTGGGCGAAAAACCATTTTATCCCATCGACAGGGCACCGCCAATGGCTATACCGTCGCCTTCCTCCCGGTTCCCCCCCCTCCCACCGATTCAGCGCCCCCGATCCCGGCATGAGCGACAGCGATCCCAGCCCCCATATCGAGACTCTGCGCAAGCGCTTGCGCTATCAGAGCTGGCACCGCGGCCGGCGCGAAACCGACCTCATGCTGGGCCGTTTCGCGGATCGCCACCTGGCCCATTTCGATGCCGCGCAGCTCCAGCGCTACGCCGCCCTGCTGGAACTCGACGACGCCGATCTATTCGACTGGGTGAGCCGCAAGAAGGAGCTGCCGGAGAATCTGAAAAGCGACGTCATGATGTTGCTGTTGAACTTTAAATTTCACGAAATAACGCCTTGATATTAAAAGAAATAAATATCTCTGAATCTGGTCGCTGCACGATCTCCGGCGCCCCCGACGGCCGGGACTGCCAGGTGCTGGCGGAACTGGTCCGGGAGGCTCGCCAGGCTTCCGGCCAGGGTCTGCTCCACATTGCCCGCGATGAGGCCCGCATGGCGGCCTTGGCCGAATCCCTGGCCTTTTTCGCGCCCGAGCTCGAGCTCGTTTCGCTGCCGGCCTGGGACTGCCTGCCCTACGACCGCGTATCGCCCAACGCCGAGGTGGCAAGCCGGCGCATGGACACGCTTTGCCGTCTGGCCGAGGGCGCGGCGCCGGACCTGGTGCTGACCACGGTCAATGCCGCCGGTCAGCGCCTGCCGACCCGCGACACGGTGCGCGCCGCCACCTTCAGTGCCGGTGTCGGCGACGACATCGACAGCCAGGCGCTGCTGGCCTACCTGGCGCGGAACGGCTACGGCCGCACCGGCACGGTGCGCGAGCCGGGCGAGTTTGCCGTGCGCGGCGGCATCATCGATATCTTTCCGCCGGGCCGGGCCGAGCCGCTCAGGCTCGATCTTTTCGGTGACACCCTTGACGGCGTGCGGCTGTTTGATCCCTTGAGCCAGTTGACCAGTGACCGCATCCAGGAGTTTCGTCTGGAGCCGGTCTCCGAGGTGCAGCTCGATACCGCCTCCATCGCCCGCTACCGGGCCGGCTACGGCGCCCGCTTCGGGGCCGCGGTGGGCGAGAATGATCCCCTCTACCAGGCCGTCACGGCGGGCCGGCGCCAGCTCGGCATGGAGCACTGGCTGCCACTCTTTCATGAGCACCTGGAGACGCTCTTCGACTATCTGCCGGGGGCGCCGGTCAGCCTCGACCATTTGGCCGACGAGGCGCGCCTGAGCCGCCTCGAGACCATCGCTGATTACTACCAGGCGCGCCAGGCGGCCCGGGCCGGGGGCGAGGAGGGCGTCGTCTACCGGCCGCTGGAGCCCGAAGCGCTCTATTTGGGTGAGGCCGAGTGGCAGACCCTGCTGGCCGGGCGCCCGGTGTTGACGCTGGCGCCTTTCGACGAGCCCGACGGGCTCCGGGTGTTTACCGCCGGCGGCCGTCGCGGCCGCGATTTCGCCCCCGAGCGCCAGCGCCAGGAGGCCAATCTTTTCGATGCCTTGGCGGCCCATATCGCGGCCCAGCAGGCGGCCGGCCGGCGCGTCATGATGGCCTGCTTCAGCGATGGCTCGCGCCAGCGCCTGGCCGGCCTCTTGGCCGACCACGGCATCGCCGGCGGCCAGGCGGTCGACGACTGGGCCGGCTGCCTGGCCCTGCCGGCCGACGTGCTGGGCCTGGCGGTGCTGGGGCTGGAACACGGTTTCGAGAGTGCCGAGCTTTGCATCATCGGCGAGCAGGACGTGCTCGGCGACCGCCTGGCCAGGCCGCCCAAGCGCAGCCGGCGGGCCGAGAACTTCATCACCGAGGCGGCCAGCCTGACGCCCGGCGACTTTGTCGTCCACGTCGACCACGGCATCGGCCGCTTCGAGGGTCTGAGCGCCGTCGAGGTTTCCGGCGCGCCCCACGATTGCCTGCTGTTGATCTACGAGGGCGGCGACCGCCTGTTCATCCCGGTGGTCAATATCGAGGTTATCTCGCGCTACGGCTCCGAAAGTGCCGAGGTGGCGCTCGATCGCCTGGGCGGCAGCGCCTGGCAGGCGCGAAAAGCACGCGCCAAGAAGCGCATTCGCGACATCGCCGATCAGTTGATCGCCATCGCCGCTGCCCGGCAGCTCCGCCAGGTCGAGGCTATCGAGCCGCCGGCCGGGCTCTACGAGGAATTTTGCGCCCGCTTCCCCTACCACGAGACCGAGGACCAGCGAACCTCTATCGCCGACGTGCTGGCCGATCTCGCCTCGGGCCGGCCGATGGACCGGCTGGTCTGCGGCGACGTCGGCTTCGGCAAGACCGAGGTGGCCCTGAGGGCCGCCTTCATCAGCGTCATGAACGGCCGCCAGGTCGCCATCGTGGCGCCCACCACGCTGCTGGTGCGTCAGCACTACCAGACCATCCGCGAGCGTTTCAAAGGCTGGCCCGTCGAGGTTGGCCGGCTGTCGCGCATGGTCAAGGGAAAGGAAGCTTCGGCAACCCGGGAGGGCCTCGAGGCGGGCCGTATCGAGATCGTCGTCGGAACTCACGCCCTTTTAGGGAAAAACATCAAATTCAAAGACTTGGGCCTGGTCGTGGTGGATGAGGAGCAGCATTTCGGGGTCACCCACAAGGAGCGCCTGAAGGAGCTTCGCTCGAACGTCCACGTGCTGACGCTGAGCGCCACGCCGATCCCGCGGACGCTGCATCTGGCGCTTTCCGGGGCGCGTGAGCTCAGCCTCATCGCCTCGCCCCCGGTCGACCGCCTGGCCATCCGCACCTTCACGCTGCCCTTCGACGCCGTGGTGGTGCGCGAGGCCATCATGCGCGAGCACTACCGCGGCGGCCAGACCTTCTACATCTGCCCGCGCATCTCCGACATCGACGAGGTTCTGGGCTTTCTCAAGCGCCAGATCCCCGAGGTCAGCGTCGCCGTGGCCCATGGCCGCCAGAAGGCCAGCGACCTCGACCGCGTCATGAATGGCTTTTACGAAGGCGCTTTCGATGTCCTGGTGGCCACCAACATCGTCGAATCGGGCCTCGATATCCCCACCGCCAACACCATGATCGTGCATCGCGCTGACATGTTCGGCTTGTCCCAGCTCTACCAGCTGCGCGGCCGCATCGGGCGCTCGAAACTCAGGGCCTATGCCTATCTGACGCTGCCGGTGCGCCGTCTGCCGACGCCGGCGGCGGAGAAACGGCTGGCCGTCATGCAGGCGCTGGACGGTTTGGGTGCCGGCTTCAGCCTGGCCAGCCACGACCTCGACATTCGCGGTGCCGGCAACGTTTTGGGCCAGGAGCAGTCGGGCCACATCCGTGAGGTCGGCTTCGAGCTCTACCAGGAGATGCTGGAAGAGGCGGTGGCGGCGGCGCGCCATGACGGCGGTGACGGCGAGGGCGAAGAGGAGCGCTGGTCGCCGCAGATCAACATCGGCACTTCCGAGCTCATACCCGAGGCTTACGTGGCCGATCTCGATGTCCGGCTGGGGCTTTACCGGCGCCTCTCACGGCTCGAGGAAAGGGCCGAGATCGACGCCTTCGCGGCCGAGTTGATCGACCGTTTCGGCAACCTGCCAGAGGAGGTCGAGCACCTCTTGCGCATCGTTGCCATCAAGCAGCTCTGCCGCGCCGCCGGTGTCGAGAAGCTGGAGGCCGGCCCCCGCGGCGCCACGCTCAACTTCCGCGCCAACGAGTTTGCCAATCCGGCCGGCCTGGTGGCCTTCATCGAAGACCAGGTCGGCACGGTCAAACTGCGGCCCGACCACAAGCTGGTCTACATGCGCTCCTGGCCCGCCGCCGACGAGCGCTTGACCGGGGCCCAGCGCCTGCTGGTGCAACTGGCCGAGATCGCCCAGGAATAGAGCGGGGATCTGCCGGGGAGGGGGCTTTGTCTAGACGGTGGCCGGTTCGCTCGCCGCCGCCTCGGCGTTCTCGCGGGCCATCAGGTCGAAAAGTTGCAGGAAAGTTTCCGGCTCCTGGGCGCCGAACACCACGTAGCGCTGGGCCACGATGAAGCAGGGCACGGCGTTGACCCCCATCTCTCGGGCCGTGGCGTCCTCGCGGGCCACCAGGTCGCGATCGTCACCGCGCTCGAGCAACTCGGCCACCAGCTTGGCATCCATGCCAGCGCTCTCGGCGATGTCGGTGAGCACGGCGTGATCGCCGATGTCGGCGCCGGCCAGGAAGTAGCGGGCGAACAGATCCTCGACCACGGCATCCTGACAGCCGGCCGAACCGGCCCAGCGGATCAGGCGGTGACTGTCGGTGGTGTTGGGGGTGCGCTGGATGGCATCGAAGGCGAAGTCGAGGCCCTCGCCCAGGCCGGCCTGGCGGATGTTTTCGAATACCGCCTGGGCCTGCTCGGGGCCGCCGAATTTGCCTTCCACGTAGTCCTTGCGATCGAGACCGCCCGGGGGCATGTCGGGGTTGAGCTGAAAGGGCCGCCAATTGAGCACGGCCTTGACGTCGAGCCCTGGGGGCAGGCCCGCCAGGGCGCGTTCGACGCGCCGCTTGCCGATCAGGCACCAGGGACAGACGGTATCGGAGACGACATCGATCTGCAGTTCCATGGTGGGTTCCTGTTGGCTGCTCTAGCGCATGCCTTCGCGGGCGCGGGCGATCAGGCTTTCGGCATCGTCGCCGGCCTCGAAGGCGGTGACACCCAGCGACAGCGCGACAGTGATCGGTTCTTCGGCTGCGGCGATGGCCAATTCGGTAAAGCGCACCACCGCGGCGATGCGCTGGAGCGCAATCTCGGCCACCTGCAAGGGGGTTTCCGGCAGCACCACCACGAAGGAGCCGCCGGCGTACCGCGCCGACAGGTCCTCGGCCCGCAACAGGCCCGAGATCATCGTGCCGATCTGGCGCAGCAGCAAATCGCCGGCCACGTAGCCGAATTCGCGTTGATGTCGGCAAACAGGTCGATGTCGAAGAAACCCACGGCTAGGTGCTTTTGCCATTCCTCGGCGTCGGCGATCTGGCTGGCCAGGTGCTCGTGCAGGAAACCGTGGCTGTAGAGGCCGGTCAGGCCGTCGCTGGTGACCGGGCGCAGGGACTGCATGAAGACCTTGCGCACGGCGAAGCGGTAGCGCTGCTGGATGATCAGCAATTCCAGCCGGGTCTTGAGATCGTCGGCCATGATGGGCCGCTGGATCGGTTCGGTGGCGCCGCGCGCCAATTGCATCTCGTCGGCCTCGAAGACGCCCTCGTCGACGATCACCAGAATGGGCAGGTTAAAGAGACGGGAATTGTGGCGCACATCGGAGCAGAAGCCGAAAAAATCCTGGTCCTCGCCCTGGGATGCCACGATCAGGCCGTCGACGCCCTTCTCGGTCAGGGCCGCCATGGTGGCGAAGGGGTCGTCGAGGCGGGCTACCACGCGCTGGCTGCCCAGCGCCTCCTGCAGTTCGTCGAGTTCGGCCGCGTCGCGGCCCAGCAGTACCACGCGGGCGTCCTCGACCTCGACTTCGGGCGATACCGCCTCGATGTCCTTGATGCCGTATTTTTCCACCGTGAAGATGCGCCTGAGCAGTTCCTCGTGCATGGTGTTGATGCGCAACAGGGCCTGGAGACGGGCGAAGAGCTGCTGATCGTGGAAATTGGCCGGCAAATAGTCGGCTACTTTGCTGCGGAAGCTTGCCACCTTTTTTTCGATACCGGCGCTCTCGCCGATCAAGATCACCGGCGCCTGGCGGTTGCGCCAGGTCGTGTGGACAGCATCGGAAAGCGCGCTCCAGGAACTCTCGGCGGGCAGCGTGTTGACGATGACGACGTCGGGGTGGGCCTTGACGACGGCCTCGACGGCATCGGCTTCGTTCTCCACCTGAATGCAGAAATAGTCGTGCTGTTCGAGTTTTGCGGGAAGATTGAAGGGGTGTTCCAGATCGGCATCGTAGACCAGGACCCGGGCCGAATAGCTGGGCATGAAATCACCGTTTCTTGAGCTCGACACGCCTGGTGCCGGCCACCGGCGCTTAGCGATAGTCGGCGGCTGCCGCCCTGCCTGTCAACCGGCATCTCGGCTTCTCTCGGCCGATTTCCTTGCCGCCTGTTTTGTTCTAAGGTCGGGGCGCCAACAGCAACGGAGATTTGCGGTGACGGAACCTTTTGCCCTCGAGGGCGTAACCGCCCTGGTGACCGGGGCATCCAGCGGCCTGGGCCGGCATTTCGCCCTGACGCTGGCACGCAGCGGCGCCCGCGTGGCGGTGTGCGCGCGGCGCACCGATCGGCTGGCCGCCCTGGTCGAGGAAATCGAGGACTTCGACGGCCGCGCCATGGCCTTTGCCCTCGACGTCACCGATTCAGCCAGCGTTCACGCCACCGTCGATGCCGCTGAGACCGAATTGGGGGCGCTGGGCGTGGTGGTCAACAACGCCGGCGTCGAGGTTACCAAGCCGATCATCGAGATGACCGAGGAGGATTACGACCGGGTGCTCGATACCAACACCAAGGGCGTCTTCATGATGGCCCAGGAGAGCGCCAAGCGCATGATCCAGCACGGCCACGGCGGCTCCATCATCAACGTCGCTTCGGTGGCTTCGTTCCGGCCCATCAAGCAACTTTCGACCTATTGCATCTCGAAAGCCGCGGTGGCCCAGATGACCAAGGTCATGGCCCTCGAGTGGGCCCGCCACGGCATTCGCGTCAACGCCATCGCGCCGGGCTACGTCGAGACAGAGATGAACAGAGAGTTTTTCGCCAGCGAACCCGGCCAGAAGATGATCGCAAGCTTTCCCCGCCGCCGCCTGGGCCGGCCCCAGGACATGGACGGCATGTTGCTGCTGATGGCCTCGGCGGCCGGCGATTTCATGACCGGCAGCGTGGTCCTGGTCGACGACGCCATGAGCCTGGCTCTCTAACCTCGGATTGAAGGCGCAAGGAATCCTCTTACCAGCCGCCGGTGCGCTCCCAGACGGCGACGACCTGGCGGTCGCCCTCGACCACGTGATAGCGCTGGTACATGGCCGCCGTCAGGCAGGCGTGGATGGGCCTTAGGCGCACCCGGGCGCCGATCTCCAGGTCAGGCAGCCGCGGGCCGCGGGCCAGGCCGTGCTCCTGGTGGGTGTCGCTGACGGAAAGGCCTTGGAAGAGCCGGTTATCGAGGTCGAAAACCCAACCAAACCCGGCTTCGGGGTTGAATTCGTCGGCGCCCCGGTCCTTCGAAAGCGCCAGGGCGCCGGCGTCGAGCAGCAGCTGTTCGCTTCCCAGCGGGCCGCCCTGGCCGCGGCGGCCGATCACGCTGGCCAGCACCGTGACGGCGATGTCGGCGCCGCCGCAGCTGCCGATCTCTTGTTGCATGACGTCGCCGAACATATAGACGCCGGGGCGCATCTCGCTGACGCCATCGAGATGCTTGGCAAATACCGCGGTCGGGGTCGAGCCGCCGCTGACCACTGGGCAGGGGAAGCCGGCCGCGGCCAGGCACTCGGCGGCCCAAACCAGGCCGGCGCGTTCCTGCTCGGCCACGCTTTCGATCTCGGCCCGGCCTCGGCAGTGGTAGCTGTGGCCGGCATGGGTCAGCACCCCGCGCAGGGTCAGGCCCGCGTCCTGCAGGCCGCCGGCCACGGCCAGCAGGCGCTCGGCCTCGCCGACCGGCACGCCGGCCCGGTCGCCGCCGCAGTCGAGCTCGATCAAGACCTCGAAGTGGCTGCCCAGCGACTGGGCCCGGGCGGCCGCGGCCCGGGCCACCCCGGGATCGTCGAGAATCACCGAAATTCGTGCGTTGTCGCCGCTTTTGCCCTGTAATTCGGCGACAAAGTCGAGTTTTGCCGGGACGATGCCGACGCCATAGACGATGTCGGTGATGCCATGGCGGGCAAAATAGCGGGCCTCTTCGAGGGTTGAGACGGTGATGCCGCCGAAATTGCCGGCCACCGCGAGGTGCGCCACCTCGATCGATTTGGCGGTTTTCATGTGCGGCCTGAGCGCCACGCCGTGAGCTTTCAGGCGCGCCGTCATGGCTTCGGTGTTGTGCCGCAGGCAGCCGCGGTCGAGAATCAGCGAGGGTGTCGGGAGATCGTCGAGGGTCATGGGATCCACTTTTTTCTACAGAATCTACAGAATCTACAGAATCTACAGAATCTACAGAATCTACAGAATCTACAGAATCTAAGGAATCGCGTTTCCGGGGCGATGATGGCTCCAGGGGCGGGCGGTTTCGATCATCGCGGCCAGTTCCAAGACCTGGCGGTCGGCTTGCCAGGGGCCGACGATCTGCAAGCCCACGGGCAGGCCGGTGGCGGTGAAACCGCAGGGAATGCTGATGGCCGGATGGCCGCTGAGGTTGAAGGGGAAGGTATAAGGATACCAGCCGGCGCGGATGCTGCCCGGCGCCACGGCCTGGCCGGCGATGCTCAGGCCGCCCAGCGGATCCTGGTCCACAGCCAGGGCGGGGGCGCTGAGGGTGGGCGACAAAATAAAGTCGAAATCCGTGAACCGTTCCTGGATATGACGGAAAAATTCGCTACGCCGGTTCTGGGCGGCGACCAGGTCGCTGGCGCTCAGGGCCTGGCCCTGGCGGATGAGATTGACCAACGAGCGGTCCAGGCGGCTCTCCGTTTGTTCGTCTTCTGGCAGGTGGTGGCCCAGGCGGCCGGCAAAGCTGCCCCGCATGAGGGTCAGGTAATCGGCCTCCAGGGCGGCGAAATCCTCTTCGATCTCGCTCACTTGGGCACCCATGGCGGCCAGCATGTCGATGCTTTCGCGGCCGAGCCCGGCGACCTCGGGGTCGAGGGCCGGGCCGGCCTGGGCCAGCCAGGCCAGGCGCAGGCCGGAGGCGCTTTCCAGCCGTGGAATTTCGGGGGCCACGTTAAGGGCGTAGGGATCGCGTCGGTCAGGGCCGCTGATGATATCGAAAGCCAGGCAGGTGTCGGCTACGGAGCGGCACATGGGGCCGATATATGAATTGTTGCCGAAGGCATCGGGGGCGTGGATGTGGGGCACGCGGCCCAGTGTCGGCTTGAGCCCGACGATGCCGCAACAGGCCGCCGGAATACGCACCGAACCGCCGCCGTCGGTGCCCAGCGCCAGTGGCGCGATGCCGGCCGCCACGGCGGCCGCCGAGCCGCCGCTGGAGCCGCCCGAGGTGCGGCTCAAGTCCCAGGGGTTGGCGGTGCGGCCGAACAGCGGCGCATCGGTCAGGGCCTTGTGGCCAAACTCGGGCGTCGTCGTCTTGCCGATGAGGATGGCTCCGGCGGCTTTGAGCCGCGCCACCGGCACGGCGTCCTCGCTGGGTATGAAGTCATCGAACAGGTAGGAGCCCATGGTCGTGCGCACGCCCTCGGTATAGGTGAGGTCCTTGACGGCGAAGGGCAGGCCGTGCAGCGGCCCCAGTTGGGCCCCCTCCATCAGCGCCTGTTCGGCCCGGGCGGCGGCGGCCTGGGCGGTCTCGGCGGTTACCGTGATGAAGGTGTTGAGGCTGGATTGACTTTCCTCGAGGCGCTCCAGTACCGCCGCCATCAGTTCCACGGGCGAGAGTTGCTTGGCGCGGATGGCGGCACAAAGCTCGGTTGCGGAGCGATAATGCAGGTCGTTCATGGCGTTTCCTGAAGTTCCCGGTGGAAGGTGCGTCTGCCGTCGCTGGCCGCGATGCCCAAGGCGGCACCGGTTATCAAGATGCGACGGCCGGCCAATTTCATGTTTCGTTCCGCAATAGGGGCCGCACCGCCTCGGCCACCTCGTCGCAGCGCGCGAACCACACGTTAGGCTGAGCGGAAATGTGTTCGATCAAGGCTTCGAGAACCTTGAGCCGTGAAGGCCGGCCGATGATCTGCGGGTGCATGGCCAGGCTAAAAGCGCCGTTTTCGGCGTAAATCATGTCAAATTCCGCCTTCCAGGCCTGAAAAACGGCCTCGGGTGCCTGCATGGTGCGGCCGGGCAGCGAGATGGCGTACTGAAAGAAAGGCGCGTCGTCGAGCACCCAGGCGAAGGGGAACTCGACCAGATCGGTCTCAATGCCGTTGACGACGTGCAGATAGGGTCGGTCGCAGTCGAAATAATTCGACGAATAGGAAAATCCGAATTCCTGCAGGAGGCCCATGGTAAGGGGACTGAATTCGGCGGCCGGCGAGCGGTAGCCAGCCGGCGGCCGGCCCGTCAGGCGCTCGATGATGTCGCAGCCCTTGGCCATCTCCTCACGTTCCTCGGCCTCAGACAGGTTGACGATCCAGCGGTGCGACCAACTGTGGTGGGCGATCTCGTGGCCGCGTTCGAGGATCTCCTCGGCCAGTGCCTGGCGCTCCTGGATGACCAGGCCGGGGACGAAAAAGGTCGATTTGATGGCATAGCGATCCAAGAGGTCGAGCACCCGGGGGGTGCCCGTTTTCCAGCCATAAGCGCCCTGCGACATGACGATGGGCCGTTCGGCGTTTTGGGCGTCGCGGGCCGTCCACATGGTTTCGGCGTCGAGATCGAAACTGAGCATGACCGGGAAGCCCCGCGGCGGCAGCGGCATGGTTTTCTCCTTTTTTTGACGCCAGCGAGCATAACGCCGCCGCCGGGGCTGCTGCCAGCCATATCGCCGGGCGCCGTGCCGGGCGATTTGCCTGGCCCGCGAATTGCGCCGATATGGGGGTGGCAATCTCGGTGGAGGAGACAGCGTGAAGATCTACGTCGGCGACAACGACGAGCTCATCATCGGCCTGATGACGGAGCTGTTGCGCGCCACCGGGCACCCAGTGTCCTCGAACACGGTCGGCGAGCTGGCGCCGTCATACGAAATCCAAATCAAGCATTCAATTGAATCATTCAGCGAGCCGCTCCCCTTGCCAACGGATACCGTTGATGAGTGGTTGGGAAGGGCAGCGGATGGCCTGGTTCTATATTGATGTGCTTCTAGGCCGCCTGGCGCTGCTCGCTGCGAACCGCTTCCCAGGCCAGCAGCGCGCGCTTGCGCTCATCGCCCCAGCGATAGCCTTCGATGGCACCGTTTTGCTTGAGTACGCGATGGCAAGGCACCAGCAGGGCCAAGGGATTGTGGGCCACCGCCTGGCCCACGGCCCGGGCCGCCCCGGGGGCGCCGATGGCGCCGGCCAGGCCGCCATAGCTCACGGCCTGCCCGGGCTCGAGGTGCAACAGAGCGCTCCAGACCTTGGTCTGAAAGCGGCTGCCGCGCAGCAGCAGCGCCGGCCCCGCCGCATCGGGCGTGAACAACCGGGCGACCAGGGCAGCCGTCTCGTCTTGATCGGCGACGAAGCCGCCGAGCGGCCATTCCGCCCGGGCCGCGGCCAGGGCCTGGTCGGCGCTGCCGTCGACGAATTCGAAGCCGCAGACGCCGCGCTCGGTGAGCACCACCAGGGCATCGCCAAAGGGCGTCGGCTGCAGGCCGTGGCGGATCGTCAGGTCGGCGCCTTGGCGCTTGTAGTCGCCGGGTGTCATGGCCTCGCTGCCGAGGAAAAGATCATGCAGCCGGCCGGGGCCCGAGAGGCCGGCATCGAGGGCGGCGTGCAGCACGCTCTCGCCCTGGCGCAAAAGCTCCTTGGCGTGGCCCACCGTGAGGTGGGCCAGGAACTGCTTGGGACTGACGCCGGCCCAGCGCACGAAAAGGCGCTGGAAATGATATTTGCTCAGGCCCACGGCGGCCGCCACGCTGGCCAAGTCGGGTTGCTCGAGGCGGTTCTCGGCGATGAAGCGGATGGCGGCGGCGATGCGCCGGTAATCCTCGCTGGGGTTTTCCATGATCGTTCTCCTGGCTCGACCGTGTCCATGGTTTAGCAGCCCCGGCGGCCAGCCGGCGACCCGATTGTTGCGACTTCAATTCCTTCGCGATGAATTAATAAGCTTGCTTATATTATACAAGCTCATAAAATAACCTCATGGAGCCTGAGGATTTCGAACGCAGCTTCGGCTTTCTCGTTGGCGACGTCGGCCGCCTGTTGCGCAAGCGCTTCGATCGCAAGGCTCGCCATCTGGGGCTGACGCGGGCCCAGTGGCGGGTGCTGGCGCAGCTTTTGCGCCGCGACGGGCTGAGCCAAAGCGCGCTGGCCGAATTGCTCGACGTCGAGCCCATAACCCTGACGCGTCATGTCGAGCGACTGGAGCAGGAGGGCTGGATCGAGCGCCGCGGCGATCCCCGCGACCGCCGCTTGAAAAGGGTATATCTGGCGGCCCGCACCGCCCCCGTGGTCGAGGAGATGCTGGCCATCGGCCTGGCCACGCGGGAGGAGGCGCTGGCCGGGCTGGACGAGGCCCAGCGCGAGGCCCTGGTCGATTCGCTGACCGCCATCAAGGCCAACCTGGCGGCCAACGGCAACCGCAGGGCAGAGCATGACTGAAGCGGGCAATCCCTCGCCACTTCCGGTCCGGCGGGGCGCGCCGCTGCGGGCCTTGTTCAAGTTCGTGCTGCTGCTGTTGGGGCCCCTGGCCATCGCCCTGGTGGGCGGCTACTTCTACGCCACCTCCGGCCGTTACGTGACCACCGAGAACGCCTACGTCAAGACCGCCGTGATCTTGGTCAGCGCCGAGGTCTCAGGCCGCGTGGCCGCCGTGGCGGTGCGCGAGAACCAACGGATCGAAGCCGGTGCCATGTTGTTCCGCCTGGACGACGAGCCCTTCCGCCTGGCACTCAAGCGGGCCGAGGCGCGGCTGGCCGGCGTTGGCCAGGAGATCGAGGCCTACCGCGCCACCTGGCGGCGCCAGCGGGCCGAATTGCGCCTGGCCCAGGACGACGTGGCCTATCTCGAACGCGAAACCGAGCGCCAACGCCGGCTGCGCGACAAGCGCGTACTCTCGGAAGCCAAGTTCGACGAGGTACGTCACCGCCTGGGCACGGCCCGGCGGCGTATCGCCGCCATCCGCGAAACCATCGCCCTGGCGCTGACCAAGCTGGGCGGTGATCCCCAGCTGCCGGCCAGCCGCCATCCCCACTACCGCCAGGTGCTGGTCGAACGGGACCAGGCCCGCATGGCGCTCGATGACGCCGAGGTGCGGGCGCCGATTGCCGGCATCGTCAGCAATCTTGAGCTGCAGGCCGGCGAATACGTCAAGGCTGGTGCGGCGCTCTTTGGCCTGGTGGCGCCGGCGCCGCTGTGGATCGAGGTCAACCTCAAGGAAACCGAGCTCACCCATGTGCGCCCAGGGCAGCCGGCCCGGGTGCGCTTCGACGCCTACCCGGAGCGGGAATGGCCGGCCCGAGTGGCCAGCCTGGGCGCCGCCACGGGCGCCGAGTTCGCCCTGCTGCCACCGCAGAACGCCACCGGCAACTGGGTCAAGGTGGTGCAGCGCTTGCCGCTGCGTCTGAGCCTGGAAGCCCAGCCCCGCGAGACGCCCTTGCGGGCCGGCATGAGCGTGGAGGTCAGCATCGACACCGGCTTCGAGAGGCCGCTTCCCGATATCGTCAAGTCGGCCCTGGCCTGGGTGCACGGGCGCAAATGAGCTTCAGCGGCGCCGCCGTCACGCCAGTCTCGGCGCCGCGCCGCGCCATGATCACCCTGACCTTGATGCTGGCGACCATCATCTACGCGCTCGACATGACCATCGCCAACGTCGCGCTGCCGCATATGCAGGGCAGCTTCTCGACCACCCAGGATCAGATCTCCTGGGTCATCACCTCATACATCGTGGCCACCGCCATCACCACGTTGGTGGTCGGGCGGCTGGCCGAGCTGATGGGCCGGCGGCGTTTGCAATTGCTGGCGGTGGCCGGCTTTGCCCTCACCTCGGTGCTCTGCGGTCTCACCGAAACCTTGCCCCAGATGGTGGCGGCGCGCATCCTGCAGGGCGTCTTCGGCGCGCCCCTGATCCCGCTCTCGCAAGCTATCCTGCTCGACATCAACCCGCGCCACAAACACGGCTCCGCGATGGCCATCTGGGGCATGGGGGTGATGCTGGGCCCCATTCTCGGCCCCACCCTGGGCGGCTACCTCACCGATCTCTATCATTGGCGCCTGATCTTTCTCATCAACGTGCCGGTCTGTGCCGTGGCGCTGCTCGGGGCCTACGCCTTCGTGCCCGAGGCCGAGGCCACGAGCAAACGCCATTTCGACTGGCTCGGCTTTGCCAGCCTGGCGCTGGTCATCGGCACGCTGCAAACCATGCTCGATCGAGGCGAGCGGCTGGACTGGCTCGAATCCCCCGAGGTGCTGATCGAGCTGGCCATAATTGCCGCCGCGCTCTGGGTCTTTTTCGTGCACAGCGCCAGCACCCGCCACCCCTACATCAGCCCGCTGATCTGGCGTGACAAGAATTTCGCGCTGGGCATCTGCTTCGCCCTGATCATCGGCGTCGTGCTGGTGGCGACGATGATCCTGTTGCCCCCCTTCATGCAGCAGCTCAGGGGCTTTCCCGTGCTCACCGCCGGCCTGGTGCTGTCGCCGCGCGGCCTGGGCACCATGCTGGCCATGGTCGTGGTGGGCCGCCTGGTCGATCGCTTCGATCCGCGGCTTTTGATCGCCAGCGGCTTTCTCATGATCGCCTATTCGGGCTGGGACATGGCGGGCTTCAACCTCGAGGTGGCGGTGGCCGACCTGGTGCGCACCGGCTTTGTCCAGGGCGTCGGGTTGGGCTTCGTCTTCGTGCCGCTCAGTACCATCACCTTCGCCACCCTGGAGCCCCGTTTCCGTACCGAGGCGGCGGGCTTTTTCAGCCTTTGCCGCAACCTCGGGAGTTCCATTGGCGTCTCCATCGTGATCACCGTGCTGACCCGTTCGCTACGCATCAACCAAGCCGAGCTGGCCGAACACCTGACGCCCTTCGCCGGGGCGGCCAGGCTGCCGGGCAGCCCGGCCGCCCTCGAGGGTTTGCCGGCGCTGGCGCTTTGGCAGCACGAAGTGGGGCGCCAAGCCGCCATGATCGCCTACAATAACGACTTCCTGCTGCTGGCCTTCGGGGCGTTGGGCGTGGTGCCGCTATGCTTTCTGTTGCGCCGCCCCCACCCGCTTCCGGCCTGAGGCCGCCAACGATAACGAGAGGTCCATCATGAGCGCCTACCCCAAAGGCCAAATCCAGACCGTCAGCGGCCCCATCGCGCCCCAGGCTTTGGGCCCCACCCTGATGCACGAGCACATCTTTCTCGACATCGTGCCGCCGGAGCTGGCCGCCGAAGAGCGCGACTGGCCGGAACTGACGCTCGATAACCTCTGGGAGATCGCCCACTCGAGCCTCGACTACGCCCCCAAATTCCGCCTCGATGAGCCCGATGTGGCGCGGGCCGAAGTGGCGCGGGTGGGGGCGGTCGGCGGCGCCATGGTCGAGCTCACCAACACCGGCATCAAACCCCAGCCCGAGGCCGTGCGCCTAGTTTCGGAGCAAACCGGGGTGCCCATCGTGATGGGTTCGGGCAACTACGTCGAGGCCTACCAGGACGCAAGCTTCGCCAGCGCCACGGTCGACCAACTGGCGGCCGAGATCATGACCCAGCTTGCTGAGGGCGCCTGGGGCTCGGACGTGCGTTCCGGCATCATCGGCGAGATCGGCTGCCAGTCGCCCTGGACCGAGAACGAACAGCGCGCCATGTGCGCCGCCGTGGTGGCGCAGCGCGAAAGCGGCGCCGCCATCACCGTTCATCCCGGCCGCCACGCCGACCAGCCCATGGAGGTGATGGACCTGATCCGACGCGAGGGCGGCGACGCGGAGCGCACCATCATCTGCCACATCGACCGCACCATCTTCGATAGCGAGCGCCTCTACGCCCTGGCCGATACCGGCTGCGTGCTGGAATTCGACCTCTTCGGCATGGAGCAGACGCATTATCCCCTGGCCGACATCGACCTGCCCAACGATGGCGCCCGGCTGGGCCTGATCCGTGGTCTATTCGACCGCGGCCACCGTGACCAGGTGGTGATCTCGCACGATATCTGTTTTCGCACCCGGCTCAGGCGCTACGGCGGGCACGGCTACGACCACATTTTTCTCAGCGTGCTGCCGCTCATGCTGCGGCGTGGTTTTTCGCAGGCCGACGTCGACACCATCATGATCGAGACGCCGCGCCGCTTGCTGACCTTTCAGTAGGGGCTCTCGCTCAAGATCCTCCGCTCTCCTCGGCCGCCGCTTGGCGCAGGCCGCCGAGCGCGCGGTTCAAAAGCGCGGCATCGCTGCGTCGGTACATAACGTAGGCGGGGCGCGAAAAGGCTGGCGCCGAGAGGCGGTGGAGCCGACCGGCATCGAGTTCGGGGCGCACCAGACGCAGGGGAAAATACCCGGCCCCGCCGCGATCCAGCAGATACTCCAGCGCCACGTTGCCCAGGCCGAAGGAGAGGCCCGGCGGGGCGGCGTCGGGAAAGGCCAGGCCGTGTTGGCCGGCGAATTCCTCGCCCCAGTCGACGAAGACGTAGTCGGCCTCGGCGACGCCGCCGTGCTCGGGCCGGTCGGCCACCAGCACCAGGCTCTCGTCGACCAGCTTTTCCACCACCAATCCCGGTCGGCCCTGCGGGGCATAAAGGATTGCCAGGTCGAGCATGCCGTCGACGAGCTGGTGGATGAGCCAGTCGGAGGGGCCGATCTCGGCCTGCAGCGCCACCTCGGGGGCGCTTTCGCGCATCCAGTCGATCCAGCGCAACAAGAGCCGCTGCCATAGGCTGTATTGCCCGCCCACCGTCAGGATGGTGTGGTACTGGGGCGGCAGCGCAACCTCCTGCCGGGCGCGCCGCCAGACCCGCACCAGCGTGGTGGCGAAGCGGCGGAACTTTTCGCCCGCCGCGGTCAGGGTAATGCCGCCGCGGCCACGCAGGAAAAGCGGCCGCCCCAATTCCCCCTCCAGCGCCTTGATGCGCATGCTGACCGTCGACTGGGTGACGTTGAGGCGCTGAGCGGCGGCGCTGAAGGTGCCGGATTCGCTGATTTCCAGGAAAGTTCGGGCTAGTTCGATATCCATGTTGGGCCTGCGATTCAGTAGTTATATCAAAAATTTTGATAATAACTATATATGATATTTGTTTGAATGATCAATGGCTAGAACCCATATCCACTTCAGGCACTCCTGCCACAAAGACGAAGATCAGTTGAAAAGGGGAACGTCATGTTCAAATGGGTCGGAGCAATGATGCTGGTCCTGGCGCTGGTGGCGCCGGCCGCTGCTCAGACCCTGTGCACCCACGAACGCACGGCGGTTATCGAGCAGCTCAAGTCGCGCTACCAGGAGGCCCCGGTGGCCATGGGCTTGGTGGGTAACGGCAGCGTTCTCGAAGTCCTGGCTTCCAAAACGGGTTCGTGGACCATCTTGGTGACGCAACCCAGCGGCCTGCTCTGCGTGGTCGCTTCGGGCGAAGCCTGGGAGAATTTCCCCGAGACCGCCGCCGACAAGCTGGTCAAGGGCCCCGGCCTCTAGGGTGCAAGCGGCGTAGCCGCCGCCAGATCGACAAAGGGGGAGAAAGAAAACCCCGGGCGAGGGGATCGCCCGGGGTTTGCCGTGTCGTTAAGTGATCCTCAGCCCATTTTGGCCTGCAGGCCGGCATCCAGGGTGTCGAGGAACTGGTTGGTGGTCTGCCAGCCCTGGTCGCCGCCTACCAGGAGCGCCAGGTCCTTGGTCATGGAGCCGCCTTCGATGGCTTCGACGCAGACGCTTTCCAGGGTTTCGGCGAAGCGCTCGAGTTCGGCGTTCTGATCGAGCTTGGCGCGGTGCTTGAGGCCGCGGGTCCAGGCGAAGATCGAGGCCACGGGATTGGTCGAGGTCTCGTTGCCCTTCTGGTGTTCGCGAAAGTGGCGCGTCACCGTGCCGTGGGCCGCCTCGGCCTCGACGGTCTTGCCGTCTGGCGTCATCAGCACCGAGCTCATCATGCCCAGCGAGCCGAAACCTTGGGCCACGATATCGCTCTGTACGTCGCCGTCGTAATTCTTGCAGGCCCAGACGATGGCGCCCTGCCACTTCAACACCTGGGCCACCATGTCGTCGATCAGGCGGTGCTCGTAGCTGATCTTTTGGGCCTTGAACTGGTCCTCGAACTCGGCCTCGAAGACTTCCTGGAAGAGGTCCTTGAAGCGGCCGTCATAGGCCTTGAGGATGGTATTCTTGGTCGAGAGATAGACCGGCCAGCCGCGCTCAAGGCCATAGTTCATGCAGGCCCGGGCGAAGCCGCGGATGGATTCGTCGTGGTTGTACATGCCCATGGCGACGCCGCCCTCGGGAAAGTCGTGGACCACGCGCTCCTCGGCCGGGCCGCCGTCGGCCGGGGTGAAGGTCATGGTCAGCTTGCCCGGCCCCTTGACCACGAAATCGGTGGCCCGGTACTGGTCGCCGAAGGCGTGGCGGCCGATGACGATGGGCTTGGTCCAGCCCGGCACCAGGCGCGGGATGTTCTGGCAGATGATGGGCTCGCGGAAGACCGTGCCGCCTAAGATGTTGCGGATGGTGCCGTTGGGCGAGCGCCACATCTGCTTGAGATCGAACTCCGCGACGCGATCCTCGTCGGGCGTGATGGTGGCGCACTTGACGCCGACGCCGTGCTCCTGGATGGCGTGGGCGGCGTCGATGGTGATCTGGTCGTCGCTGGCATCGCGGGCCTCGACGCTGAGGTCGAAGTATTTCAGCTCGATGTCCAGGTAGGGCAGGATCAGCTTGTTCTTGATGAAATCCCAGATGATACGGGTCATCTCGTCGCCGTCGAGTTCGACGACGGGGTGGTCGACTTTTATCTTGGCCATGATTTTCCTTCTCGGGAACACGCCGGGAGCGCTTGCTCCGACCCCCGCGGGGCACTGGTTACAGGAGGTGCGCGTCGGCTGTCAAGCGCGGCTCGGGGGCCGCTTCCAGGGCCGGCCAAAGCCTCGCCACGCCGGCCACCACGAGGTAGAGATCGGCCACCGCCGGGCGGGCGAAACCCTCCGCCACGACATGGTTCATGAGGCTCTGGAAGGGCTCCCAATAGCCCTCGATGTCGAGCAATACCAGCGGCTTGTCGTGCAGCCGTAGCTGCTTCCAGGTGATGATCTCGATGCTCTCGTCGAGGGTGCCGGCGCCGCCCGGCAGCGCCACGAAGGCGTCGGCCAACTCGAACATGCGCTGCTTGCGGGCATGCATGCTGGGCACCACCTCCAGGCGCACGCCGCCGTGGCCCACCTCGAGCTCTTCCAGATGTCCGGGGATGATGCCCGTGACCCGGCCGCCGGCCGCCAGCGCGGCGTCGGCCACCAGGCCCATGAGGCCGATGCCGCCGCCGCCGTAGACCAGCTCGATGCCGCGTTCACCTAATTGTGTTCCCAGCTCGCGGGCCGCTTGCTGGTAAGCTGGCCGGGCCCCCGGGCTGGAGCCGCAATAGACGCAGAGGGAAGTGATGCGCGCCATATGGAAGCCCTTCGTGTTGCTGGCGGTGACAGCCGCGGTACTCGCCGTCGACCGGCCCGCGGCGGCTGGCGAAGTCGACGTGGTCGGCGTCAATGTGGTGAAAAGCCAAGCCGGCGTCTACCGTTTTGAGGTCACGCTCAGCCACGCCGACGAAGGCTGGTCCCATTATGCCGATCGCTGGCAGGTGGTTGACGACCAGGGCCGCGCGCTGGGTACCCGGGTGCTGCTCCATCCCCACGTCAACGAGCAGCCCTTTACCCGCGGCAAACGGATAACGCTGCCCGACGGTGCCGCTCCAGCCACGGTCACGGTGCGTGCGCACGACAAAGTTCATGGCTGGGGTGGGCGGGAGCTGGTGGTGGAACTGCCTGAGTGACATCTACTTTCGGCGGCGCCAGGGCAGGCATTGCACGGCGCCGGGCCGCGTATTAGGGTAACTACCCCGATAGCCGACGGGGACGGCGAGTGCGCACGATCATTCTCATCAGTGCCGTGGTCGCGGTGGTGGCGGCAGCCGTCATCGCCAGGACGGTCTTTTTCAGCGACCACGAAACGGCGGCGCGGCGCCCGGCGTCCGCGCCGGCAGAGCAAGCGGCAACTGCGCCCACCAGCCCCGCCACGCCAGCGCCGCCGGGCCGCGAAAAAGTGCCGGCGCTCAAGGCGCCGAGCTTCGATGTGGTACGCGTCAACCGGCACGGCAATGCCGTCATCGCCGGCCGCGGCACGCCGGGCTCCGAGGTCACGGTGCGGGCCCAGGACGAGGTGGTGGGCACGGCCAGCGTCGACGACCGCGGCGAATGGGTACTGGTGCCGGAAAAACCGCTCAAGCCGGGCTCGCGCCAGCTCAGCCTCGAGGCGCGCTCCAAGTCGGCTGAAGTCAAGCAATCCGAGAATGTCGTCGTACTGGCGGTTCCCGAGCCCGAAAAAGCCGTGGCGGCGGGGTCGGAGCCGAAAGCCAAGCCAGGCGCCGAAGCCGGCGCCGACGACGCCAAACCGAGCCAGGTCATCGCCGTGCTGACGCCGCGCCAAGGCGGCGGCCCCAGCCGTGTCCTGCAGGGTGGCGGGCAGGGGGCGGGCGACAAACCGGCGGCCGTGAAGGACTCCCCCGATCCCACGGTCGACACCGTCGATTATGACAAGCAGGGCAAGTTGGTGCTTTCGGGCAAGGGCAAGCCCGGGGCCAAGTTACAGGCCTATATCGACGACAAGCCGGCGGGCCAGGTCGAGGCCGACAAGAGTGGTACCTGGACGCTCAAGCCCGAAGCCCGTGTGGCCGCCGGGCGTCACCGCCTGCGCGTCGAGCGCGTCGGGCCCGGCGGCATCGTGCTGGGCCGCGTGGTGGTGCCCTTCCGCCGCAGCGCACCGGGCGAGTTGCGCCTGGCGGCCGGCGAAGTCCGCGTCACGGTGCAGCCCGGCAACAGTCTCTGGCGCATCGCCCGAGCCACCTATGGCGACGGCGTTCTCTACACTCTGATTTTCAATGCCAACGTGCGCCAGATCGGCGATCCCCACCTGATCTTTCCGGGCCAGGTCTTGACGGTGCCGCGGCCGACGACGAACTAACCCGGAATTCCTGTCATCCCTGTCGTCCCTGTCGCCGCCTCCTGGACAAGGAAATGGGCCGCAGGTTCGAACATGTTGGGATTTGGCGACCATCGCACCTATCTAAAGGAATCACGTTGGGCGCTATCTATCCTTAGCTGATTTGCACCATGACAACTCTCAGCAGTAATGCCCAGGCGCCCCAGGCGCAGTCAGAGGCCAGCCGGCCCGAGCGGCGCGGCCACTTTGGGACGCTGCGGTCGCTGCTGCCCTATCTCTGGCCCGCCGGCCGCCCGGGGCTCAGGCTGCGGGTGGTGGTGGCGCTTTGCCTGCTGGCGGCGGCCAAATTCGCCAACGTCTACGTGCCGTTCCTCTATAAGGCGGCGGTCGATGCCTTGTCGCTGGAGAACCTTGCCCTGATCGTTGTGCCGGTGGGCGCCATCGTCGCTTACGGCTTGGCCCGGGTATTGGCCCAGGCCTTCGGCGAGTTGCGCGACGCCGTGTTCATCAAGGTGGGGCAGCACGCCATCCGCTCGGTGGCGCTGCGGACTTTCGAGCAATTGCACAGGCTGGCGCTGCGCTTTCACCTGGAGCGCCAGACCGGCGGCCTCAGCCGCGCCATCGAACGTGGCACCAAGGGCATCCAGTTTCTGCTCACCTTTTCGCTCTTCAACATCTTGCCGACGCTATTTGAGATCCTGCTGGTGGTGGGCATCCTGCTTTACAACTACACACCCTGGTTCGGCCTGCTGACGCTTGGCACCATCTCGGGCTACATCGCCTTCACGCTGGCCATCACCGAATGGCGCACCAAGTTCCGGCGCCAGATGAACGACATGGACAGCGAGGCCAACACCAAGGCCATCGACAGTCTGCTCAACTACGAGACCGTCAAATACTTCGGCAACGAGAGCCACGAGGCGCGGCGTTACGATGCCTCGCTGGCGCGCTACGAACAGGCCGCCATCCGCAGCCAGACCACGCTTTCCTATCTCAATATCGGCCAGGGAATGATCGTCTCGGCCGGTCTCATCGCGGTGATGCTGCTGGCCGCGGAGCAGGTCAAGGAAGGCATCATGACGCTGGGCGACTTCGTGCTGATCAACACTTTCCTGATCCAGCTTTATCTGCCGCTCAACTTCCTCGGCTTCGTCTACCGCGAGATCAAGCAGTCCCTGGTCGACATGGAGGAGATGTTCAAGCTCAACCGGGTCAACGCCGAGATCAACGACCGGCCCGGCGCCAAGGCCCTGAAGGCGGGCGGCGGCGAGGTCGAGTTCGAGAACGTCGACTTTTCCTACGAGGCCCAGCGCGGCATCCTGCGGGACGTTTCGTTCCGCGTGCCGGCCGGCCAGACGGTGGCCATCGTCGGACCCTCGGGCGCCGGCAAGTCGACCATCTCGCGCATTCTCTTTCGCTTCTACGACGTAAGCTCCGGCAGCGTGCGCATCGACGGCCAGGACATCCGCGAGGTGACGCAGGCCAGCCTGCGTGATGCCATCGGTATCGTGCCGCAGGACACCGTGCTCTTTAACGACAGCATCGAATACAACATCCGCTACGGCAATCCCGGGGCCAGCGACGCAGAAGTCGTCGAGGCCGCCCGCCTGGCCGCCATCCACGACTTCATCGAGGGCCTGCCCGAGGGTTACCGCACCCCGGTCGGCGAGCGCGGCCTCAAGCTTTCGGGCGGCGAAAAGCAGCGCGTGGCGATCGCCCGCACCATCCTCAAGGGGCCCCGGATATTGCTTTTCGACGAGGCCACCTCGGCGCTGGATTCGCACACCGAGCGTGAGATACAGGCGGCGCTGCGAGAGGTTTCGGCCGACCGCACCACACTGGTCATCGCCCATCGTTTGTCGACCGTCGTCGAGGCGCACGAGATCCTGGTGCTCGACCAGGGCCGCATCGTCGAACGTGGCCGCCATAGCGATTTGCTGGCGCTGGAAGGTCATTACGCCGCCATGTGGGCGCGCCAACAGGAGGCCGCGGTCTACCAGGAACGTCTGGCGGCGGCCTTGGGATCGGCTTGATTCTCGCCCTTACCTTGCTCGCAGGGGGGCGCTAAACTTCGCGCCGACCAACTATTGCCGCCAGGAGCGCCCCTTGTCCGTTTTCGATTCGATCCTGATTCCCATCCACCGCGAGGGCCATCGCTTCGTCGCGCTCTTTGCCCTGGCCAGCGCGCTCTTGTTCCTGCTGGCCGAGCCGCTGGGTTGGATCGGCGCGGTGCTGACGCTGGGCTGTGCCTATTTCTTCCGCGACCCGGCCCGCGTGACGCCGCAGCGCGAAGGCCTGATCATCAGCCCGGCCGACGGCCTGGTGCAGTCCATCGAACGGGCGCTGCCGCCGCCGGGCCTGGGCATGGGGGATGATCCGCGTCTGCGCATCAGCATTTTCATGAACGTCTTCGACGTGCACGTGAACCGGGCGCCGGCAGCGGGCAAGGTGACGGCGCTGGTTTACACCTCAGGTGCCTTCTTCAATGCCTCGCTGGACAAGGCCAGCGAACAAAACGAGCGCCAAGCGGTACGCCTGACCACCAGCGGCGGCAAGGATATCGCCTTCGTGCAGATCGCCGGTCTGGTGGCGCGGCGCATTGTTTGCGAACTGGCCGAGGGGCAGACGCTGAAGGCCGGCGAGCGCTTCGGCATGATCCGCTTTGGCAGCCGCCTCGACGTCTACCTCGACGAGGGCATGAACTCGCTGGTGCTGGCCGGGCAGCGCGCCGTGGCCGGCGAGACGGTGCTGGCCGATCAGCGTTCCAAGGAGGCGCCGCGCAAAGGGGAGGTGCAGTAGCCATGGTGCTGCGCTCTAGGACCCAAAGGCTGCGCTCGCTGCCGGTCAACAGCCTGATTCCCAACATCCTGACCATCCTGGCGCTGTGCGCCGGGCTGACGGCGATGCGCTTCGCGCTGGCCGAGAAATGGGAACTGGCGGTGGTCGCCATCATCGTCGCCGGCATTCTCGACGGCCTCGACGGGCGCCTGGCGCGGCTCTTGAAGGGCACCTCGAAGTTCGGTGCAGAGCTCGATTCGCTTTCGGACTTCGTCTCCTTCGGAGTGGCGCCGGGCTTCGTGCTCTACCGCTGGAACCTGGCCGAGCTGGGCGGTGTGGGCTGGATCGTGGTGCTGGCCTTCGCGGTTTGCATGGCGCTCAGGCTGGCGCGTTTCAACACGGCGCTCGACGATCCCAACAAGCCCCCGTGGGCGGCCAACTTTTTCACCGGCATACCGGCCCCGGCGGCCGGCGGACTGGCGCTGTTGCCGCTGGCGCTGAGCTTCCAGTACGGCGGCGTCTTCTTCCGCATGCCGGTGGTGGCCGCCGTCTTCACCATTTTTCTCTCGTTCATGATGGTCAGCCAGATTCCCACCTATTCCTTCAAGAAGCTCAGGGTGCGGCGCGAATACGTGCTGCCGGTGCTGCTGGTGGTGGGCCTGGCGGCAGCGGTGCTGGCCAGCTATCCCTGGCTGACGCTAACGGTGCTGGCGCTGGTCTATCTCGCCTCCATTCCCTTGAGCGTGCGTAGCTTCCGCCGCCAGGTGGCGGCGGCCGAGGGCGGCGAGGGGGAGGCAGCCGACAAAGCCGACAAGGCGGAAAAGGCCGACAAGAAAACCTAACCCGCCGCTTGCGCCCCCGCGATGGCCCGAGCGGCGCGCCGTGCGCGGCGGTCCTCGAGCCGTTTCGAGGTGTTGGCGCCGATCACCAACAGACATGGCGTCACCACCAGCGTCAGCACGGTGGCGAAGGAGAGGCCGGCGACCACGGCGGTGGCCAGTTGCACCCACCACTGGGTCGACGGCGCGCCCATCGAGATCTCGCGCGAAAACATGTCGATATTGACTTGCAGCACCATGGGCATCAGGCCGAGCACCGTGGTAACGGCCGTCAGCATCACCGGCCTGAGGCGCTGGGCGCCGGTTCGCACCACCGCTTCGAGGGCCGGCATGCCCGATTTCTTGAGCCGGTCGTAGGTGTCGATCAGCACGATGTTGTTGTTGACCACGATGCCGGCCAGGGTGATGACGCCGACGCCGGTCATGACGATGCCGAAGGGCTGGCCGGTGACGATCAGGCCGAGCATGACGCCGATGGTCGACATGATCACGGCGGTGAGAATGAGGAAGGCGTGGTAGAAGCTGTTGAACTGGGTGACCAGGATGATGGCCATGACGAAAAGGGCCACGCCGAAGGCCTTCTTGAGGAAGACTTCGGCCTTCTTCTGTTCCTCGTCCTCGCCCTTGAAGGCGATCTCGACGCGGGGATCGAGCTCTTGGCCGGCCAGCCAGGCGCGCACCTCGCGCATCTTGTTGTCGGGCAGCACGCCCTCGGCGACGCCGGCCTTGATGGTCATGATGCGGCGCCCGTCGGTGCGCTTGACGGTGCCGGTCTTGGCCTTGGGCGAGCGCGTGACGAAATTGGAGATCGGCACCAGGCCGTCGGGGGTGCGGATGCGCAACTGGTCGAGCTGGTTGATGTTGCGCTCGTCCAGGGGGTAGCGCACCCGGATTTCGACCTCTTCGTCGGAATCGTCGGGCCGGTATTCGTCGACCTTGATGCCGTTGGTCACCAGCTTGACCATGTTGCCCACCGTGGCGATGTCGGCCGAGAAGCGGCCGGCCTGGGCGCGGTCGACCTCGAGTTGCCACTCGACGCCGGGCACGGCGCGGCTGTCCTCGATGTCGATCAGGCCCTCGATCCGGCGCACGCCGGCCAGCACCTCGACCAGCACCGGCTCGATGGCCTCGGGGTAGCGCGAGCTCAGATGAAGCTGGATCGGCTTGCCGGTGGGCGGCCCCACCACGGGTTTGCGGACCTCGACGCCGATGCCGGCCAGGCCCTTGGTGCGCCGGCGAATCTCGTCCATGATCTGGGCCGCCGGCTGGCGGGTGTCCCAGTCCTCGAGCTCGAGCTGGATGGTGCCGATGACGTCCTCGGCCATGTTCGATCCCTGGCTCGACGTGCCGACCCGGGCGTAGGCGGTTTCGATACCCGGCACCTGAAGCACCTCGGCCTCGACCTCGCGCACCAGGGCGTCGCGTTCATCGATCGACATGTTGCCCCGGGCGTGGATCATGATGACGGCTTGATTGGGCTCGACGTCGGGGAAGAACTCGATGCCGTTGCCCCGGTTGGCATAGTAGGCCTGCGTTCCGACCAGTAGCGCCACGGCCAGCGCCACCACCTTCAGGGGATGGCGCAGCAGCACCTGCAGCGTGCGCACGTAGGTTCCCGTCAACCCCGGCACCTGGTCCAGCGAGCCGCTCTCCGAGCCCGCCAGCGCCGCCCTGATCTCGGGGTTGGCGCTGCCCGGCTTGCCCACGTAGGCGCCCAGCGTCGGCACGAAGACCAGCGCCATGAGCAGCGAGCCCGAGAGCGTGGCCATCAGGGTGATGGGCAGAAAAAGCATGAACTCGCCGACCACGCCGGGCCAAAAGAGGAGCGGCATGAAGGCCGCCAGCGTGGTCGCCGTCGAGGCCGTGATGGGCCAGGCCATACGCTTGGCGGCGAGCGCGTAGGCGTCGCGCCTGTGCACCCCTTCGGCCATCTTGCGGTCGGCGAATTCGGTCACCACGATGGCGCCGTCGACCAGCATGCCGACGGCCAGGATGAGGCTGAAGAGCACCACCATGTTCATGGTCAGGCCCAGCATCGACAACACCAAAATGCCGAACAGGAACGAGGACGGAATGGCCAGGCCGACCAGGCCGGCGCTCCTCAGCCCCAGCGCGCCCACCACCACCACCATGACCAGGATGATGGCGCTGATGACGTTGTTCTGCAGCTCGTTCAGCATCATGCGGATCTCGTCCGCCTTGTCCTGGCTGAAAGCGACCTCCACGCCTGGCGGCCAATTGGCGCTTTCCTGGGCCACGATGCGGCGCACGTCGTCGATGGTGACGATGACGTTCTCGCCCAAGCGCTTTTTGATCTCCAGCACCACGGCCGGCTTGCCGTTGAGACGGGCGTAGGTGGTGGCGTCCTTGAAGGTGCGGCGCACCGAGGTGATGTCGGCCAGCGTCACGACGCCGTCGCCATTGACCTTGATGGGCACCTCGAGCACGTCCTTGGCGGTCTGGAAAAGGCCCGGCACCTTGACCGAAAAGCGGCCTTGGCCGGTGTCCAGGGCGCCGGCCGCGACCAGGCGGTTGTTCATGGTCATGGCCCGCACCAGCTCGCCGTGGCTGATGTTGTAGCTCTCCATGCGCAGGGGATCGACGATGACCTCGAGCACCTCGTCGCGGTCGCCGGCGATCTCGGCCTCGAGCACGCCCGGCAGGCCTTCCAGCTCGTCGCGCAGGTCGCGGGCCAGCTTGAACATGGTGCGTTCCGGCACCTCGCCCGAAAGCGTCACGATGAGCACCGGAAAGAGCCCGACGTTGACCTCGTTGACGGTCGGCTCCTCGGTATCGCCAGGCAGCTCGTTCTTGGCGATGTCGACCTTTTCGCTGACGTCGTTGAAGGCCTGGTCGGCGTCGAAACCGGCCTCGAATTCGAGCAGCACCGAAGCGTGTCCCTCGGCCGCCGTCGAGCGCATCTCCTTGACGCCCTCGATGGCGCGCAGCTCTTTCTCCATGGGCCGTACCAGCAGGCGCTCGGCGTCCTCGGGCGATATGCCTTCGTGGCTCATGGAGACGTAGATGATGGGAATGTCGATATCGGGATCGGATTCCTTGGGAATGTTGACGTAGGCGACGACGCCGCTGACCAGGATCAGCACCAGCGTCAGCAGCACCGTGCGCGAGCGGTCGAGGGCGGCGTTGATGATGGTGTTCATGAGTTCGAGCCGGCCTCGTCCACCGCTGTCACGCGCTCGCCCGGGCGCACGAATTCCTGACCCACGGTGATGGCCCGGACGCTCTCGGGCAGGCCGGCCAGCCAGACGCCCATGGCGCCGGCGCTGAAGATGCGCACCGGGTGAAACTCGACGACGCCCTCGGAATTGACCGTCTTGAGACCGATGACGCCGCCATCATCGAGCGTCAAAAGGGCCGGCGAGACGAAATGGGCGGACAGGGTTTCGACGGCGATGCGCAACTCGGCTGTGAGGCCGTCGCGCAACAGGCGCTTGGCGTTGGGCACACGCAACTCGACGCGGAAGGTGCGGGTCAGGGGATCGGCCTTGGTGGCGATGAAACGCAGCTTGCCGCTCATCTCCTGGCCGCCCGGCAGCCGCGCCGTGCCCGGCATACCGCGGCGCAGGTAGCTGACCTCGCGCTCCGATACCTGGCCCACCACCAGGTAGGGATCCTGGTCGACGATGGTGGCGACCACCGAGCCCACCTTTAGGAAGTCACCAAGTTCCACCGGGCGGCGCTCGACGATGCCGGCGAAGGGCGCGCGGATCTCGGTGTGGTCGATATTGACCTCGATGCGGGCAACGTAAGCCGAGGCCGCCTCCAGATTGGCCGTCGCCGCCGCCAGTTGGGTTTCGGCGCGGAAGCCTTTTTTCCTGAGTTTGGCCGCCGCGTCGTATTCCATCTGGCGCTGGCTGACCAGGGCCTTGGCCTCGATCAGCTTTTCCTGGCGATCCTCCATGGCCAGGTGAACGATGGTGTCGCCGCGCCGCACCTTTTGGCCCTTGACGGCGATGATCTTGCTGATGCGGCCGGGGATCTCGGCCTTCAGGTCGACGCTGCGGATGGCCTCGGTGCGGCCGCGCAGCACGATGTCACGGCTGCGTTGCTCGGCCCTCAGCGTGCGCACCCGCACGTGCGTCGGCTCGGCCGCCGCGGTCTGCGTCTCCGTCGCCCCCGCCGTCGTCGGCGCGGTGGCCGGAGCCGGCCCCTCTTTGGCGCCATTCATCTGTCCCGAAATCACCCAGCCGGCGGCAACCAGAGCGATGGCCAGGGCCAGCAGATAGGAGCGGTTCATGCTCGGTTTCTCCTGCGAAGGAAGCGGCGCGGGGTCATTCGGCGACCTCGGCCTGGGCGCGCAACGATTCACCGACGATGCGGTGGCGGTTTTCCTCGAGATAACGCAGCGCCGCAGCGTAGACGGCGCAGCCGAAGCCGCGCACGAAGTCGGCGCTGGCGGAATCGTTTTCGCGGCTGCAGCAAAGCTCGTCGAGCGAGCTGCGATAGTCCTCGATGCGGTGGCCGACAAGTTCGTCGACGTGGGCCGCCGGCAGCAGTTCGGCAAACAGCATGGTGACCAGGAAATCCGAGCGGATGCGATCCCGGCTAGGCGGCTCGTGCAATTGCTGCACCAGTTCGAGCCGGCCGCCAGGCGTGATGTGGTAGACCTTCTTGTCGGGCCTGCCCCGTTGCGTCAGTTCGGTGCACTCGACCAGGCTCTCTTCGGTCAATTTGCCCAGCGCCGGGTAGATCGAGCCGAAGCTGGCGTCATAGAAATGGCGGAACGGTCCCTCGAGCTGCTTCTTGATCTCGTAGCCCGAGGCGTCGCCGAAGGAGAGGATTCCGAGGCAAAGCGTCTTGATGTTCATGGCACCCGGTAATTTCCCTAAGTACAAAACGACATATATCGAATTGCTATATAGGGGTTGCCGGCGTCAGTGCAAGGTTAAATTCGTTGCCTAAAGCGGCGCCAGGGCGCAGGCCAGGCGGATGTGGACCTGGAGGTGGTAGGCGCCTTCCTTGAGATAGGGCGCGAAAGCGGCCACCACGGCTGTCTCGATGGCCTGGCGTTCGTCCGCCGACAGGCTCTCGAGCTTGGCGCCGAAGGCCATTTCCAGGTTGGGCCGCCAGAAGGGCTTGGAGGGATCGAGGCGGGGCGAGAAGCGCAGCTCGCGCTCCTCGATCCGGTCGAGGCCGGCGGCCGCCATCAGCGGCGCCACGCTGCCCTCGTCGGCGAAGCGGAATTGGGCGCTGTCGGGGCCGCTGTCGTCCTCGCCCAAAAGCTCCGGCACCACCGTTTTCATGACGTCGTGGAGGGTGTTTTCGTGTCGCTGCCCCCAGACCATGAAGGCCAGCCGGCTGCCCGGGCGCAATACCCGCCGGGCCTCGCTTAGCGCCTTGATAGGCTCGTCGATGAACATCAGGCCGAAGCGGCAGGTCAAGGCGTCGAAGGTGTTGTCCGGGAAGGGCAGGGCCTGCATGTCGGCGACTTCGAAGGAAATATTCGCAAGCCCTGCCTTTTGTGCCCGACGGGCGGCGCCGGCGAACATCTCGGATGAGAGGTCGGTGGCCGTGACGTGGCCCTCGGGGCCGACCAAGGTGGCGGCGCTGAGCGCCGGCTCGCCGACACCGCAGGCTAGGTCGAGAACCTGCCGACCGGGGCCGACGCCGGCCGCTTCGAGCAGCGGCTGGTTGAAACGATGTGACTGGCGGGCCAGCGTCTCGGCCCACTTTTCCCAATATTCGGCCTTGTCGTCGTAGGCGGCTGCGGTCATAGCCCGTATCGGCTCCAGGTTTTGCCGCCGTCACGGCTCTCGAAGATCTTCATGTACTGGCTGACGACGAAAAGGTGCTTGGCATTCCGGGGATCGACGACCAGGCGCATGAGCATGCCGTCGAAGGCCTTGGCCGCCACCAGCCGGCGCCAGGCACCGGCGCCCTGGCGCACCACCAGGCCCTGCTTGCGGATATAGCTGAAAACCCGACCCTCGAGCGTGGTGGTAATCAGGGTGGCGACGATTTTTTTCTTGCTGTCTCCGCCATAGGCCGGCGTCCAGGCTTTGCCGCCGTCGCTACTGCCCAGCAAACCTCGCGGCGAAGCTATGTAAAGCACGGCTTCGTCGCCGGCTGCCAGAGCCATACCCAGCACGCTCTTGGGCGCCGGGCCGACCACGGCCCAGGTCGCACCGCCATCACGGCTGACCTGCAGGTTCAGGCCCAGGCCATAGAGCAGGCGCGGGTCGCTGGGGCTGACGGCCATGCGGCGAAAGGCCACCGGGCCAGCCGCGCCGTCGGCGATTTTGCGCCAACTCGCACCGGCGTCGTCGGAACGCTGGATGCCGAGCTTTTCTTTGCCGCGGTAAACCTTGCCGCTGGCGAACAGGCGCCGGTTGCCGGTCGCCGCGGCAAAGCCCGTGAATTCGCGCCCGCCGGCCGACAGCAGTGTCGCCAGGCCGTCCGGCGCCAGCCGGTAAAACCCCCTTTGGGTGGCCAGCAAAAGATGATCGGCCGCCGCCGGGTCGACGGCCAGGCCGTGGATATGGGTAATCCGGGTGAGGCGCTTGCTGTCGGCGGCGCCCTCCGCGGTCGCAGTCGCCACCAGCGCCACCGCCAGCAGCGCCAGGAGGAAGGGTCGTATCCTCGTGTTCATGGTCAATCTCCTGCCACCAGGCCCTCGCGGCGCGGATCGGCGGCACCGGCCAGGCCGTTGGGTGAAAGCGAAATGGCGTGCAGGCCGCTGTTCAGACCGCGCAGGCGAACCTTGTGGCCCAGTTTCTCGAGCCCGGCCACCAGGCCGACCAGGGCCGTGCTTTGCTCGAGATCGGTGCCGCCGTTGCGGTTGACGTGGTGGGGCAGGCTGACGGCGGTCTGCACGTCGAGGCCCCAGTCGAGCACGGCGATCAGGGTTTTCGCCACGTAGCCGATGATGCGGCTGCCGCCCGGCGAGCCCAGCGCCAGGACCAATCGCCGCCCCTCGAAGACCAGGGTCGGCGACATCGAGGAGCGCGGCCGCTTGCCGGGCTCGACCCGGTTGGCCACCGGCCGGCCGTCGCGCTGGGGACGGAAGGAAAAATCAGTAAGCTGATTGTTGAGCAGGAAACCTCGCACCAGCAGCCGCGAGCCGAAGGCGTTCTCGATGCTCAAGGTCATGGCCACGGCGTTGCCCCGCTCGTCGACGATGCTGAAGTGGCTGGTCGAGGGCTGGCTTGGCGATGGCGCGGGGGCGAAATTTCGGCCCTGGCGGCCTGGCGGCTCACCCGCCGTGGCCTGGCCCAGGCTGCTTCCTGGGTCGATCAATGCCGCCCGCCCGGCCAGATAGTCGGGCCTGAGCAGCCCGGCCGTCGGCACGGCCACGAAATCGGCATCGGCCAGGTAGCGCGCCCGGTCGGCGTAGGCCAGTCGGCTGGCTTCCGAGATCAGGTGCACGGCTTGCAGCGAGCCAGGCGCCAGCTCGGCGAGGTCGAACGACCTCAGGATTCCCAGAATCTGCAGCGTCGTGATGCCGCCCGAGGTCGGCGGCGGCATGCCGCAGACGCGAAATTTCCGGTAGGGCGCGCAGACCGGCTGGCGGACGATGGCGCGATAGCCGGACAGGTCGGCCAGCGTGAGCCCGCCCGGGTTGGCCGCGCCCGCCACCGCCGCCACCATGTCGCGGGCGATGGCGCCCTGGTAGAAGGCCTCGGCGCCGCCTTCGGCGATGGCCTCGAGGGTCTCGGCCAAGGCCGGGTTCTTGAGCCGGTGGCCGACCGGCCAGGCCTGGCCTTGGGCGTCGTAGAAGAATCCGCCGGCCGCCGCCTGGCGGGCCAGGAACTTGTCGCGGGCCAGCAGCATGTGCAGGCGCGGCGATAGCGCGAAGCCCTCGCGGGCCAATTGGATGGCCGGCTGGAAGAGCTGGCGCCAGGGCAGGCGGCCATGCCGCCGGTGCGCTGTCTCGAGCAGGCGCAGCACCCCGGGCGCGCCCACCGAACGGCCGCCGACCACGGCTTCGAAGAACTTCATGGGGCTGGCATCGGGGCGCAGGAAGAGGCTTTCCGTGGCGGCGGCGGGTGCCGTTTCGCGGCCGTCGTAGGCCTCGACCCGGTCCCCATCGGCCTGGTAATGCAGCATGAAGGCGCCGCCGCCGATGCCCGAGGATTGCGGTTCGACCACGTTCAGCACCAGTTGCACGGCGACGGCGGCATCGGCGGCACTGCCGCCTTTTCGCAGGATCTCGAGGCCGGCCCGGGCGGCGTGGCTGTTGGCGGCGGCGACCATGCGCTTTTGCGACCGGGCCGCCGAGGGCAGGGCCAGCGCCAGGCAAAGGCCGGCCAAGACAACGGCGCGCCAGGCCGACATGGCCGTCACCCTAGTTGCCGGCTTTCTTGAGCACACCGATGGGTATCAGCGACTGGTTGATGTCGCGGAACATCTCGGTCCACTGATTCATGTTCTCGCAGCCCCCCAGCAGGAGGGCAAAACCCATGAGCACGGCTGCCAGACGGATTTTCATGCCACGACCCTATCAAATCGCGACGCCGCCGCACAACGCAGGCAGTGACCAGGTGGGAAATGCAGGCTAGAATCGGCCCGGGGGTATTGCCGGCCGAATCAAACGATGGCGCGGCCCATTCGAGGACGAAAAGACCATGACGATGAGCCGCAGGGAACGCGTACTCGCCGCCCTCAACCGCCAACAACCCGACCGGGTGCCGCTCGATCTTGGCGGCACCTATGCCTCCACGGTCTATTGGACGGCCTACGAAAAGCTCAAGCGCCACATGAAGCTGGACCACGAGACCGAGCTCGGCATGCGCCGGGCCCGCGTCGCCATTCCCGATGCCTCGATGCTCGACTATTTCGACGTCGATACCCGGCTGCTCTCGCTCAGCCCCTATGAAGGCGGCTACCAGCGCGACATCGACGAGGACAACTTCGTCGATGAATGGGGCGCCGTCTGGGGCAAGTCCGGCGACGGCCCCTACCTCAACGTCGGCGGCCCCTTCCAAAAGCCCGACGTCACGCTGGCGGACGTGGAAAACCACAACTGGCCCGATGCCGACAACCCCGGCCTCTACCGCGGTTTCCGCGAACGCGCCCAGGCGCTGCGCCAGGCCGGCGACCACGCCATCATCCTGAACATCAGATTGGGCGTGGTGCATGAGGCGCAGTTCGTGCGCGGCTATTCGGAATGGCTGGTCGATCTATACCGCCGTCCAGAGATCGCCAGCCGATTGATGGAGCTGGGCAGCGAATACTGTGCTCGCGTCGCCGAAAACGCCCTGGCCGAGGCCGGCGAGTTCATCGATATCGTGTTTTTCGGCGACGACATGTCGACCCAGCAATCGACCGTCTTCAGCCCCGACATCTATCGCCGGATGATCAAGCCTCACCAGGCCATGGTCATCGGCCGGGTGAAAAAGGCCGCCCCCGTGAAAGTCGTGTTCCACTGCTGCGGCGCCATCGCCGATTTGATCGACGACCTGGCCGAGATCGGCGTCGACGCCATCAACCCGGTGCAGGTGGCGGCCAAGGGCATGGACCCTGAACGCCTGAAGCGCGATTTCGGCGACAAGATGGCGTTCTGGGGCGGCGTCGACACCCAGCGCATCATGCCCCAGGGCGACGAAGACGAGGTGCGCGCCGCCACCCGCCACATCATCGATACCCTGGGCACCGGCGGCGGCCTGGTGCTGACGGCCGTCCACAACATCCAGCCCGACGTGCCGCCGGCCAACGTGCTGGCCATGTACGACGAGGCCCGGCGCTACGGCGGAGCGTAGTCAAAGGCGGCTTCAAACGCCAAGAAAAGCGCGGACAGCCGCCGCCAGCTCGCCCGGCCCATGGCACAGCGCCGCCGGCCGGGCGGCGGCGAGTTCGTCGCTCTCGGCGAAGCCCCAGCTCGCGGCGATGCAGGGCAGCCCCACATCACGGGCGCCTTCGATGTCGTATTTGCGGTCACCGACCATGACGGAGCGTGAAAGGTCGGGGTCCTGCTCGGCGATGAGCTTGGCCAGGATGTCTTGTTTATGGCTGAGCGTGCCATCAAGGCTGGCCCCATAGAGCTCCACGAAATAGGGCCCGAGACCCTGCTCATTGATGATCGGCCGGGCGTAATCGAGCAGCTTGGAGGTGGCGACGAACATGCGGACGCCTGCTTTTTGTAGCTCCGCCAGGGCCTCCGGGATGCCGTCATAGACCCGGTTTTCGCGATAGCCCACACCGGCGTAACGCTGGCGATAGATAGCAACGCCAGCCTGGATCAGATCTTCGTCGTCGCTTTGCAGCAACTCGCCGAGCACCAGGTGGAGGGGCGGGCCGATGCAGTGATCGAGGGCGGCCTCGTCGGGCAGCGGCAGCTCCAGCTCGGCCAGCGCATGGCGCAGCGAGCGCACGATGCCCTCGCGCGAATCGGTCAGCGTGCCGTCGAGGTCGAAGATGGCGCAGGCGGTCATGCTTGATCCGCCAGCGCCAGGCGCAGCACCACGTCGGGCGGCGTATCCTCGGGCAGCGCAAAAAAGTCGCCGCTGACCGCGACGGCCTCGGCCAGCAGCGCGTGGTACTTGGCACGGGCGATTTCGATGGCCCCGAAGGTGCTCAGGTGTTCGGTCACGAACTGGGTGTCGAGCAGCCGGTAGCCGCCGTGTTTGAGGCGCGCCACCAGGTGGACCAGGGCGATCTTGCTGGCGTCGGCCCCGAGGCTGAACATGCTCTCGCCGAAAAAAGCGGCGCCCACGGCCAGGCCGTAGAGGCCGCCGATCAGCTCTTGGCCCTGCCAGACCTCGAGGCTGTGGGCGAAGCCGCGCCGGTGCAGGCTAGCGTAGAGCCGGATGATTTCGTCGTTGATCCAGGTGGTGCGCCGGCCCGGGGCGGGCTTGGCGCAGTTCTCGATGACAGCGGCGAAATCCCGATCGGCGGTGACCTGCAGACCGTCCTGGCGCAGCTTCCTCCCCAACCGCTTGGGCACGTGAAAGCTGGCCAGCGGGATGATGCCGCGCAGCTCGGGATCGACCCAAAAAAGCGTCGGGTCACGGCGCCCCTCGGCCATGGGAAAGATGCCCCGGGCGTAGGCTTGCAGCAGGATCTCCGGCGTCAGGTGGCTCATCAGGCTGCTCATCGCCGGGGTGGGTCGATGAAGGACTCCAACCAATGGATGTCGTAGCTGCCGTTGACGAAGTCGCCGTTCGTCACCAGCGCCTGGTGCAGCGGGATGGTGGTTTCCAGGCCGCCGATGACGTATTCCTCCAGCGCCCGCCTGAGCCGCATCAGGCATTCGTTGCGCGTCGAGCCGTGGACGATCAGCTTGGAGATCAGCGAATCATAGTGCGGCGGCACGGCGTAGCCTGAGTAAAGCCCCGAATCGACCCGCACGCCCAGGCCGCCGGGCGGGTGATAGTCGCTGATGCGGCCGGGCGCCGGCACGAAGGTCTGCGGGTTTTCGGCGTTGATGCGGCATTCGATGGCATGGCCGGAAAAGCTCACGTCGGACTGGGCGAAGTCGAGCGGCGAGCCGTGGGCGATGCGCAACTGGGCCCGCACGATGTCGATGCCGGTGATCATCTCGGTGATGGGATGCTCGACCTGCAGGCGCGTATTCATCTCGATGAAATAAAAGGCGCCGTCCTCGTAGAGGAATTCGATGGTGCCGGCGTTGAGGTAGCCGAGCTCGCCGACGGCGGCACAGACGGTGGCGCCCAGGCGGTCGCGGGCGTCGGCGTTGAGGGCCGGCGAGGGCGCCTCTTCGAGCACCTTCTGGTGGCGCCGCTGCAACGAGCAGTCGCGCTCGCCCAGATGAACGACGTTGCCGGCGGCGTCGGCCAGCACCTGCATCTCGATGTGGCGCGGGCGCTGCAACAGCTTTTCCAGGTAAAGCGCATCGTCGCCGAAGGAGGCCTTGGCTTCGGCCCGGGCCGTGGCCATGGCCTCGATGAGATCGCCCTCCGCCAAGGCCACCTTCATGCCCCGGCCGCCGCCCCCGGCCGAGGCCTTGACCAGCACCGGATAGCCGATCTCGCGGGCCAGGCGCTGGCCCTCGGCGTCGCTGCCCAGTGCGCCCTCCGAGCCCGGCACCACCGGCACGCCGTGATCGCGCATGGCTTTCTTGGCCGCGATCTTGTCGCCCATCAGGCGAATGTGGTCGGCCGTCGGGCCGATGAAGGTGATGCCATGGGCCGTTACGATCTCGGCGAAATGGGCGTTTTCCGAAAGAAACCCATAGCCCGGGTGGATGGCGTCGGCGTCGGTGATCTCGGCCGCCGAGATGACGGCCGGGATGTTGAGGTAGCTTTGGCTGGCCGCCGGCGGGCCGATGCAGACGGCCTCGTCGGCCAGGCGCACGTGCATGGCGTCGGCGTCGGCGGTGGAATGCACGGCCGCGGTCTTGATGCCCATCTCGCGGCAGGCCCGGTGGATGCGAAGCGCGACCTCTCCGCGGCAGGCGATCAGGACTTTCTCGAACATGATCTATTCGATGATCAACAGGATCTCGCCGTATTCCACCGGCGCGCCGTCGGAAAACAGGATTTGGCGAACCGTGCCGCCGCGCGGCGCCGGAATCGGGTTCATGGTCTTCATGGCCTCGATGATCAGTAGCGTCTGGCCTTCGCTGACGCTGTCGCCGATCTGGACGAAGGGATCGGCACCAGGTTCAGGCGCCACATAAGCGGTGCCAACGACGGGCGAGGTGACGGCTCCGGGATGGCTGGGCGGCTCGGCCGCCGCCGAGTCGTGGCCGAGCGCCATGCTGGGGGTTGGGGCGAAAGCGGCGACGGGGGCCGGTGAACGCCCCACGCGAACCCGAGTCTGGCCCTCGGCCCATTCGATCTCGGTCAGTCCAGTTTCTTCAAGTAAATCGGAAAGTTTCCGTATTAACTCTTTGTTCGGGCTTAATTTTTCAGGCATTGTTTTCCTTCTCAGCCGGCCTCTTCAAGGACCGTGGCCAGGGCCTCGAGAGCCAGGCCATAGCCCGCAATACCGAAACCGGCGATGACCCCGATGGCCGCCGGGCTGACGCGCGAGTGATGGCGGAAGGCCTCGCGGCTGTAGATGTTGGAGACGTGGATCTCGATCACCGGCAGCGCCACGCCTTGCAGCGCATCGGGGATGGCCACCGAGGTGTGGCTGAGGCCGCCGGCGTTGATGACGATGCCGGCGTGGCTCGAACGCGCCTCCTGGATCCAGTCGACGATTTCGCCCTCGTGATTGCTCTGACGGCAGTCTGCTTCCAGCCCCAGGCCGGCGGCCCGCTCAGCCGACAGCTTTTCGACATCGGCGAGCGTCGCCTGGCCGTAGATCTCCGGCTGGCGCGTGCCCAACAGATTAAGGTTGGGTCCGTTGATGACCATAACCTTGGTCGTCATCGCTTCCTGCCCGGCCTCGCCAATTCCCCTGCCGTTTATAGCATGGCCGCTGGATCTTGAAAGCAAGCCTTTGCCTACCAATTGTTCAGGCATAGACTAGGAACTCTCGGGACCTTTTGGGCAAGACAAAACGGGGGTTGGCGTGGCCATCAGCCTTTCCATCAACGGTGAACAGCGGCAATTTGCCGCCGTGCTTTCGATCCAGCAGCTGCTCGACGAATTGGGCCTCGATGCTCGCAAGGTGGCGCTCGAGCGCAATCTCGAGATCGTGCCCAAGTCGGCCTATCAGGGCACCCGGCTGGCCGAGGGCGACCGCATCGAGATCGTCCATTTCATTGGCGGGGGCGCCGCCGGCGGGGCCAGCGACAGCTTCACGGTGGCCGGCCGGAGCTTTTCCTCGCGGCTGCTGGTGGGCACCGGCAAGTACAAGGATTTCGAGGAAACGGCGGCGGCCATCAAGGCCTCGGGAGCCGAGATCGTCACCGTTGCCGTGCGCCGGGTCAACATCACCGACCCGAGCCAGCCCCTGCTGGTCGATTTCGTCGATCCCAAGAAGTACACCTATCTGCCCAACACCGCCGGCTGCTACAGCGCCGAGGAAGCGTTGCGCACGCTGCGCCTGGCCCGCGAGGCCGGTGGCTGGTCGCTGGTCAAGCTCGAGGTGCTGGGCGACCAGAAAACCCTCTATCCCGACATGGTCGAGACCCTGCAGGCCGCCGAGACGTTGATTGCCGAGGGTTTCCAGGTCATGGTCTACTGCACCGACGATCCCCTCATGGCCAAGCGCCTGGAAGACATCGGCTGCGCCGCCATCATGCCGTTGGCGGCGCCCATCGGCTCGGGCTTGGGCATCCAGAACCCCATCAACATCCGCCTCATCGTCGAGCAGTCCAGCGTGCCGGTGCTGGTCGATGCCGGCGTCGGCACGGCCTCGGACGCCACGGTGGCCATGGAACTGGGTTGCGACGGCGTGCTCATGAACACCGCCATCGCCGAGGCCCGGGACCCCATTGTCATGGCCCGGGCCATGAAACTGGCCATCGAAGCGGGAAGGCTCGCTTATCAGGCCGGACGCATGCCGAAAAAGAGCTACGCCGATCCCTCGTCGCCGCTGGCCGGGCTGATCTGAGGCCGGTGTGAGGTTTCGGGGTCGCTGGCTTGGCCGCCGCATCCCGCCCTGGCGACGCCGGGCCTATGTGCTGGCGACGCTGCTGGTGGTCTTGCCCTTGCTGGCCAGTGCCGCCCAGATGATGGCCAGCGGCCGGCCGCATTGGTCCAATGCCAGCCACGCCACGTCAGGCCAGGCGCCCGCTGCCGCGACCACGCCGGAAGCCGTGCTGCAGGTCTATGCCGCCCGCACCTGGGGCCTGCGCGGCGCGCTGGCCAGCCATTCCTGGATCACCGGCAAGCGCCGCGGCGCGGCTCACTACCGGCGCTACGAGGTCATCGGCTGGCGCGCCTTTCGCGGCCGGCCGCCGCTCAGGGTAAAGCGCGGCATCCCCGACGGCGAGTGGTTCTCCAACGTGCCGTTGAAGCTGGTCGACCTGCGCGGGCCCGGTGTCGAGGAACTCATCGACAAGGTCGAGACGGCGGTGCGCGACTATCCCCACGCCGCGGATTACAGCACCTGGCCCGGCCCCAACAGCAACACCTTCACCGCCTACATCGGCCGCCAAGTGCCCGAGCTCGGCCTCGACCTGCCGCCCACCGCCATCGGCAAGGACTACCTGCCCCATGGCGCGGTCTTCGGGCGGCCGCCCAGCGGGCGCGGTTTCCAGGTCTCGCTGTTTGGCGTTGCCGGCATCCTGGTGGGCCTGGAGGAGGGCATCGAAGTCAACCTCTTCGGCCTGGTCGTCGGCCTCGATTTCAATCCCCCGGCGCTTAAGCTTCCGGGCCTCGGGCGGCTGGGCTGGGACTGATTTGGCAATTCAAGTTCGATGCCATCCACCGCACCTCCCCCCCACCCTGGCCCGACCGGGTAGATGGGTAACAGTTTAGACCGCTGACATAGGTAACACTTTTCACCTCCCCCTTGATGGGGGAGGGCAGGGTGGGGTTTTTTTTGTGTCCTATGAATTGCCCTCGCGGGCCAGCTCGATCAAATCCCGCATCTGTTCGAACTTGATGAAGCCCGGCAGCACCTGGTCGCCGACGACGAAGCCGGGCGTGCCGTTGATGCCCAGTTCGCGGGCCAGGACATGGTTGCGCCGGATCAATGCCTCGACATCGGGCGAGGCCATGTCGCGGCGCAGCCGGCTGGTGTCGAAGCCGAGTTCGGCAGCGGTCTCCATGACGCGGCCTTCGTTGAGCGTGCCGCGCACGTTCATCAGGGCGTCGTGGAAGGCCTGGTAGCGTTCCGGTGCCTGGCGTCGCGAGGCGATGGCGGCGCGTGAGGCCAGCACCGATTCCGGACCCAGGATGGGGAACTCCTTGAACACCACGCGCAGCTTGGGATCGGCCTCGATCAGCTTGGCCAGCACCGGATGGAAGCGCTTGCAATAGCCGCAGCGGTAGTCGAAGAACTCGACCAGGGTGACGTCGCCCTCGGGGTTGCCGCCCACTGGGGCCTCGGGATCGCGGAAGATGGCTTCGGCGTTGGCCGCAATCTTGCCCTTGTTGCGTTGGCTTTCGGCGTCGCGCTCGCGGGCCTCGAGGCGTTTGACGGAATCCAAAATGACCTCGGGATGGGCCATCAAATAGTCGTGCACCAATTTTTCGATGGCCGCCTTCTGGGCCTTGTCGAAAATCTCCGCCGCCGGTGCCGCTGGTGCCGTCAACACCAGCGCCGCCGCCAGGGCCAAGCCACCTGCCGAGGTTCTCAACATCAACGCTTCTCCTTTGCCGCCCCTTAGCATACCAGCCTCACGGCGTTCCAAACCTTCACATTAATATTACCGAACCAGGGTTCGGGCCACGGCGGTTTGCCAGCCGGCGTAAAGTGCCTCGCGTTGGGCTTCGGGCATTGCCGGTTCGAACTGGCGCTGGCGCTGCCAGTGTTCGGCGATCACCTCGAGCGAGGGGTAGAAGCCGGTCGCCAGGCCGGCCAGGTAGGCCGCTCCCAAGGCGGTAGTCTCGCTGACCACCGGGCGTTCGACCGGGCGATCGAGAATGTCGGCCAGGAACTGCATCAACCAGTCGTTGGCCACCATGCCGCCGTCGACACGCAGGCTGCCGATCTGGGCGCCGTCGGCAGCCATGGCGTCGAGCAGGTCCCGGGTCTGGTAAGCCACCGCTTCCAGCGCCGCCCGTGCCACCTCGGCAGGACCTGAGTCGCGGCTCAGGCCGATGATGGCGCCGCGGGCCTGGGCCTGCCAGTAGGGGGCGCCGAGGCCGGTGAAGGCAGGCACCAGGTAAACGCCGCCGGTACTTTCGATGCTGGCTGCCAGGGCTTCGCTGTCAGCCGCCGTGGCGATCAGGCCGAGGCCGTCGCGCAGCCATTGCACGGTACTGCCGGCATTGAAGATGGAGCCTTCGAGGGCGTAGCTGACCTTGCCGCCGAGCCGCCAGGCGACGGTGCTGAGTAGGCGGTTTTGCGATGCCACGGCCTGGCTACCGGTATTGAGCACCACGAAACAGCCGGTGCCGTAGGTGCTTTTGATGGCGCCGGGCGCGAAGGCGGCCTGGCCGAAGGTGGCCGCCTGCTGGTCGCCGGCAATCCCAGTGACAGGCACAGAGTGGCCCAGGATATCACTATCAGTCGCACCGAATTCTGCGCTGGAATCAAACACTTGGGGCAAAATTTTCAGAGGAATGTTGAGGTGTTGCAATAATTCCTCGTCCCATTCCTGGCGATGGATGTCGAAGAGCATGGTGCGGGCGGCATTGCTGGCATCGGTGGCATGTTTGCTGCCACCAGTGAGGCGCCAGAGCAGAAAGCAATCGATGGTGCCGAAGGCCAGCTCGCCGCGCTCGGCGGCGGTCCGGATTTCGGCGCTCTGGTCCAGGAGCCAGGCCAGCTTGGTGGCCGAGAAGTAGGGATCGAGCAAAAGCCCGGTGCGCTCCTGTACCAACTGGCCCAGCCCATCACGTTCCAGTTCGGCGCAACGCGCCGCCGTGCGCCGGTCCTGCCAGACGATGGCGTTGTGCACCGGCCGGCCGCTGTGGCGTTCCCACAACAGCGTGGTTTCGCGCTGGTTGGTGATGCCGATGCTGTCGAGGCCGTCGATCCCGAGCTCCGCCACCACCTCGCGGGCGCAGTTGATGGTGTCGTGCCAGATGGCCTTGGGGTCGTGTTCGACCCAGCCGTCGTCGGGATAGATCTGGGCCAGCTCGCGCCCGGCGCTGGCCAGCGGCCGGCCGCCGGCATCGAAGGTCATGGCGCGGCTCGAGGTGGTGCCCTGGTCGAGGGCCAGGACATAGGACGGTGAGGCCATGTCGGGCGCTGTCTCCGCTGTTGCTAGCGTTTTCGCTTGCCGCCCCGGCGGCTCTCTCGGGCCACCTTGATGGCGCTGATGATGTCTTGTGCTCTGAGCCAGCCGGGCGAGTTTTGCGGCAGTTTCTTGGCCGCCCGTTCGGCCTGGAGCAAAGCCTCGACGGCGCGGCCCAGGCGAAAGGCGAATTCGGCGCTGGCCAGGGCCGAGAGGCCGAAGCGGCCCTCGCGGCCATAGGCCACGGCGAGCTGGCGCCAGATGCCGATCAGGTTGCTGTCCTGGCGTGCCGCCGTTTCGAGGTGGCCGATGGCGGCGGCCAGCAGGCTGGCATCCTGGCTGGCTATCTGGGACTGAGCCAGGCCCACCCGCAGCAGCGCCAGTTCGGGCCTGAGCCGCACGGCGGCTTGGTAGGGCACCAGCGATTCCTTGACGCGGCCGTGTTCGTAGAGGATCTGCCCTTTGAGTTCCTGGAAAAAGGCGTCGTCGGGGCGCTCGGCGAGTAGATGTTCGATCTCGACCAAGGCCTTTTGCAGCTGGCTGTCGTTATGATGGGCCGCCGCCCGGGCATAACGCGCGGCTACCGAGCGGTCGCTCGCGGGATAGCGCTTGAAGACCCGGGCCGGGCTCTCGATGAACCCTCTGAGCTTGGCCTGCAGGCGCTGGAAGGCCTCGATTTCCGCCGCCGAGGGCTTGGCATCGCGGTATTTCGAGGTTTCCGCCCGGCGCCGCAGCAGCTCGATGCGCTGGCGGTTGAGGGGGTGGCTCTGGGCGTAGGGGTCCTGACTTTGGCGTGACAGCAGCTCCTGCTCGCCCAGAATATCGAGAAAATCCAGCAGACCCTGCGGCGAGCGGCCGCTTTCGGCCAGCAGCGCCACGGCCGCCTGGTCGGCCGCCGATTCCTGGGTCCGGCTGTACTTCAGGAAGGTGCGACCGGCCATATGCTGGCCGCCGAGCAGAATGGCCGGGGCCGCCTGGGCACCACCCGGGGCGCCGCTGACCATCGCCGCCGCCCCCAACACCATGCCGATGATGGCCGGCACGCTGGCATTCTTCAGCGCCTCCTGGGTGCGGGCCAGGTGGCCGCCGGAAATGTGGCCGGTCTCATGGGCCAGTACGCCGATGAGCTGCTGCGGGCTGCCTGCCGCCAGCAACAGTCCGGTGTTGACGAAGATCTTCTGGCCGCCGGCCACGAAGGCATTGAGACCGCGGTCCTTGACGATGAGGACACGTACCGCGCTGGCGTCGAGACCGGCGGCGGTGAACAGTGGCGCGGCATATGTGCCGATGGTATGTTCCACCTCCGCATCTCGGATCAAGGCAATCCGCCGCGCCTGGGCCGTCGTGGCGGTAACGGCAAGGGCGCAGACCAGGACCCAGATTAACCACAGGTTTCGGGCCTGGCCTTGGCCCAGGAGCCGTATCACCGACGTTACGAGAATTACAGGAATGCGTTCGAGCAAGTCACGGCCTCCGATCGACCCGTGTCAACCTAAGGGCGGTGCCAGGCGCGGTCAACGCGGGGCTCTCAGGAGGTGCCCGTCGTCGGCCCTGGTGCCGACGCTGGTTGCGAGCTTGGGCCTGATGCTGGCGGCCTGCGTCAGCGAGCCGGAAAAACCGACCTCCGTGGAAGTCGGCGAGGTGGTGCAGGGCTTTGCCGGCGGTGTCGCCGCGGACGAGCCGCGCGCCGCCCTGGTGGCCCAGGAAGTGCTGGCCCGCCAAGGCACCGCGGCCGATGCCGCGGTGGCGCTCGGCTTTGCGCTCTCGGTAACTTATCCGGTGGCGGCCGGCCTGGGCGGTGGCGGCATGTGCGTGGTTCATGACGCCGCCACCGACAGCGTCGAAACCTTGGAGTTCCTGCCCCGCATGCCGATTGCCGGCGGCCTCGTGGCGGTGCCCGGTTTGGTACGCGGCTTGGCGGCGCTGCATTCCAGCTTTGGACGTATCGAATGGGGGTGGTTGGTGTCGCCGGCCGAGGCCCTGGCTCGGCGCGGTCATCCGGCGTCCCGGGCCCTGACCCGCCGGCTGGCCGCGGTGCGAGCCAAGATCGATAGCCATCCCGGCCTGGCCTCGCGCTTCGTCGACGCCGGCGGCCAGGCCTTGGAGGAAGGCCGCGACTTCGTGCAGGTCGAGCTTTCGGCGCTGCTGGCCCAGATTCGGGTGCGGGGGCCGGGCGAATTCTACGTCGGCCAGGCGGCCATCACCCTGGTCAACGGTGCTCGCGAAGCCGGCGGTACCTTGACGCTGGCCGATCTCAGGGCCTATCGGCCGTCGTGGCGCAAGAGCGTTAGCGGCCGGCTCGGGGAATTCTACCTCCACGCCACGCCGGCGCCCATGACCGGCGGCATAATTGCCGGCCAGATACTGACCATGGTGTCCGACGACGGCCGCTATGCCAAGACACCTGACGAGCTGCGCCCGCATCTCTTGGCCGAGGCCTCGCAACGCGCCTACATCGACCGCGACGGTGCCGCGGCCCGGCCGCTTTCGGCATTCCGGGCCAATGCCCTGATGTCGAGCTACCGCGCCGACCGTCACACCACGGCCAGCATGCCGGGCCTGTTGCCGGCGTCGCTGGATGCCGGACCCGACGGCACCACCAGCTTCGCCGTGGTCGATCGCGAGGGCTCGGCCGTGGCTTGTGTCCTGACCATGGGCAGCGAGCTGGGTGATGGCGCCGTGGCACGCGGCTCCGGCGTGGTACTGGCGCCGCCGCCGGACGGTGCCGACTTGGCATACCTCGGGCCCTTGCTGGTGCTCGATGATGCCGGCAAGGAGGTCATCCTGGTGGCCACGGCGTCGGGTGGCGTGGGCGGACCGGCGGCGCTGGCCCAGACCGCCCTGGTCGCCGTGGGCGCCCGCGAAAGTCTGTCGGCGGCCATCGATGGCGGCCGCATCAGCCATCCCGGCCGCCCCGACGTGACGCTGATCGAGCCCGACATGATGGCGGCGGCCGAAAGCCTGCGCCAGCGCGGCCACCAACTCCGCGAGCGCGCCAGCCGGGCTCGGATCAACGCCATTCATTGCCCTGGCGGCCTGCAAAGCGCGGGCAGCGCTTGCGTTTTCCGGGCTGACCACCGCGGCTTCGGGTTGGCGCTCGGCGGAGCCTTATGAAGATCTCCCGGCGCGGCAACGAGATTGCTCCCTTCTACGCCATGGAGGTGCTGAAGGCGGCCAACGACCGCCAGGCGGCCGGCGGCGAAGTCTTTCACATGGAGGTTGGAGAGCCCGGCGGTGGGGCCCCCGAGCCGGTCATCGCGGCCGCCCGGGAGGCGCTGGGCACGGCCCATCTGGGCTACACCGAGGCCCTGGGCATACCCGAGCTGCGGGCCCGCATCGTGCGCCACTACGACGAATATTACGGCGTTTCGGTTGATTTCGAGCGTGTCATCGTCACCGCCGGGTCGTCGGGCGCCTTTCCGCTGGCCTTCATGGCGGCTTTCGAGAGCGGTGACCGTGTCGCCCTGGCGGCGCCGGGCTATCCCGCCTACCGCAACATTTTGCTGGCGCTGGATCTCGAACCCGTGTCCATCGCCACCGGCCCCGAAAGCCGCTTCCAGCCGACGCCGGAGCTGCTGGCGGCGGCCGGGCTGCTCGACGGCCTGTTGATCGCCAGTCCGGCCAATCCCACCGGCACCATGCTCGACCGGCCGGCCCTCGAGGCGCTGATCGCCTACTGCCGCCAACACGACATTCGCCTGATTTCGGACGAGGTCTATCACGGCATCACCTACGGCCGGCAGGCTGAAACGCTAGCCGGGCTCTGGGATCAGGCCGTGGTCATCAACAGCTTTTCCAAATATTTCGCCATGACCGGCTGGCGCCTGGGTTGGATGGTGGTGCCGGAGGATCTGGTGCGGCCGCTGGAGCGCTTGTCGCAAAACCTCTATATCTCGCCCCCCGCGCTGTCGCAGCACGCCGCCGTGGTGGCTTTCGACTGCCGCACCGAGCTCGACGACAAAGTCGCCGAATACGCCCGCAATCGGGAGCTATTGCTGGCCGAGCTGCCCCAGGCCGGCTTCGATCGCTTGGCCCCGGCCGACGGCGCTTTCTACATCTTTGCCGACGTAGCCAAGTTGACCAACGACAGTGCCGATTTCTGCCGCCGTATGCTGGAGGAAACCGGCGTTGCCAGCACACCCGGCATCGATTTCGACACCGAGCGCGGCCACGCCTACCTGCGTTTCTCCTTCGCCGGCCCCTTTGCCGACATGGTCGAAGCCACGCGCCGCCTCAAGGCCTGGCTGGGCTAGCGGCGCCACCAACCGGTTTTTTTGGACGTTGGTTCGGCCTCCGCCTCGTCCTCGTTTCCATCCCCGTCCCCGTCCTCGGCCGTGGCCGCCGTCGTGGCCAGGGCTACCACGGGGTCGCTGGTCGGGACCGGAACGTCCAGCGCCGCCAGTTCCGATTGCGCCGCCGCCGTCTGCACCGCCGCCTCGGGCTGCCAAAGCGGCAAGGGCTCCGGCGCCACCACTTCGGGCTCGGCAGCCAACGGTTCGGCCGGAGCCACGGGCTCGAGCTCGGGTTCGGGATCCGCTACGGGCTCGGGCTCGGGATCCGACTCCGGCCCGGCCTCAGCCGTCTCGGTGGCCTCCGGCTCGGCACTCTTGTGCCGCCGTGGGCGCCGTCGGCGGCGCGGCTTCTTGGCCGTTTCCTCGTCCTCGCTATCGCCGGTCTCAGCCTCGGTCGCCGGCTCCGCCGCCGCCGCCACAGCCACAGCTTCCTCGGGCTCTTCCGTGGCGTCAGGCTTCTCCTCGGGCGTTCCTTCAGCCGCCTCGACGCTCTCGTCCTTGCGCCGCCGCCGCCGCCCGCCACGCTTGCCGCGCCGTCGGCGCCGACGGCTGCCGTCGCCGTTGGCCTCGTTCTCGGCCTCGCTTTCGCTTTCGTCGTCGTTAGCGGCTATCGCCTCGTCCACCGTGGCCTGGGCCTCGGTCTCGCCGCCCGTCGCCGGCCGCGATTGCAGCCGCTCGAGGCGATAATCGGGCGGCACCAGAGTGTCGTCGCCAAAGAGGTTGACGCGCATTTCGAAGCGCTGCTCCAGAGCCACCAGCGTGTCACGTTTCTGGTTGAAGAGGTAAAGCGCGATGGGGGTTGCCACGTGGATGGTGATCTCGCCGCTGGTGCCGCGGATGCCTTCCTCTTCGATCGCCCGCAGCACCCGCAGCGCGGATGATTCGATGGAACGAATGACGCCCGAGCCGCCGCAGCTGGGGCAGGTCTCGCTACTCGCTTCCAGCAAGCTCGGGCGCAGACGCTGGCGCGACATCTCCATCAGGCCGAAGGCGCTGATGCGGCCCACCTGGATGCGCGCCCGATCGGTCTTCAACGCCTCCTTGAGGCGGCGCTCGACGCTGCGGTTGTTGCGGTTCTGGTCCATGTCGATGAAGTCGATGACGATCAGGCCGGCAAGATCGCGCAGCCGTAGTTGGCGAGCGATCTCGTCAGCCGCTTCGAGGTTGGTCTTGTGGGCCGTCTCCTCGATGTTGCGCTCCTTGGTGGCGCGGCCGGAGTTGACGTCGATGGCCACCAGGGCCTCGGTCGGGTTGATGACGACATAGCCGCCCGACTTGAGCTGCACCGTCGGGCTGTACATGGAATCGAACTGCTGCTCGACCTGATAGCGGTGAAACAGCGGGATCGAGTCGGCGTAGGGTTGCACGCGCTTGGCGTGGCTCGGTACCAGCATGCGCATGAAGTCCTTGGCGATGCGGTAGCCGGCCTCGCCCTCGACCAGGACCTCATCGATGTCTTTGGTATAGAGGTCGCGGACTGACCGCTTGATGAGGTCGGCCTCGGCGTAGATCAGGGCCGGGGCCGTCGATTCCAGCGTCGTTTCGCGCACGCTGGTCCAGTGGCGCAGCAGGTATTCATAATCGCGCTTGATCTCGGCCTTCGAGCGGGCCAGGCCGGCGGTGCGTACGATCAGGCGCATGCCGTCGGTCAGGCCAAGGTCGCCGATCATCGATTTCAGGCGCTTGCGGTCGGCGGCAACGGTGATCTTGCGGCTGATGCCGCCGCCACGGGTGGAATTGGGCATCAGCACGCAATAACGGCCGGCCAGCGAGAGATAGGTGGTCAGCGCCGCGCCCTTGTTGCCGCGTTCCTCCTTGACCACTTGGACGAGCAGGATCTGGCGCCGCTTGATGACTTCCTGGATCTTG
>MPMF02031419.1_pt1 | contig 69611 bp, 53 predicted proteins | sample 1617271 | NCBI WGS metagenome assembly MPMF02 (sample SAMN05944812, study PRJNA350692) | marine metagenome | biome: marine; feature: ODZ; material: water; isolation source: 120 m water sample prefiltered with 30 um filter, filtered on to 0.2 um... | place: Pacific Ocean | collected 2012-04-09... | reverse complement strand
GAAGCTCTCGGGTGCTGTCGGTCGAGGGCACGACGTGCGGACGGCGGCGCGTCGGTCAGGGAGACCGTGTTCGGGTGACTGCGGTTCAGGCCTCGGTCGTGAGAGACCGCCTCGCAGATAGCAGCGCCCGGCCACGATCGGACCTCAACGTGCACCGGGCTCGACAGGGGCCCTCAAGAGTGCGGATGGAAGCCAGGGTCCCTGACCGGCTTGACACCGGCTGGTCCTCTCATGGAAGGCCTGATGGCCTGCGCCACAGCGTTGTCGGACCGTTCAAAACCCAAAACCGAGCGATCGTGTGTCTAGGCTTCGGTGCGTTCCAGCAGTGTGGTGGCGATTCGAGTGTAATGGCCAACTGCTGCGCGGAGCTCGTCGATTCGAACGTGCTCCTCGGCCGTGTGGGCAACCAGCACAGAGCCGGGACCGAACAGCAGCGGCTGTCCCCAGGCCGAGAGAAAGGGGATGTCGGTGGTGAACGGGAACACGGCGGTGTCGAATCCTGGTACGGTCACCATCTCGACCGGGGGCACCTCGACCACGTCCTCGATTCCGACCAGGGGCGTCAGCGGCTCCAGCGCCGTCCGCACCGTCGTTGCCGCGCCCACGATACGGAAATTCACCTCGGCGCTGGCGTGGGGAGGCACCACGTTCGGAGCCACCCCGCCGTCGATCAGGGCGACCGTGTAGGTGGTGGCTCCGAGGGTCGGGCTGACCGGCAGATCGAGCGTGCGAAGCGCCACGAGCGCATCGAGCAGCTTTTCGATGGCTGATTCGCCCTGCTCGGGATGCGACGAGTGCGCCGCGCGTCCACGGGCGCGCAGCTTGACCCGGTAGACACCCCTTGTCGCCGCGCCAAGCCGGTTGTCGGTCGGCTCGCCGTTGAGGAGATATCGGGACCCCGGCGGCACCCGGTTCGCCGCGTGGGCTCCGTGGCTGCCGCGCTCCTCGCCGACCACCAAGAGCAGACCGACCCGCGTCTCTCCCGAAGCACGCAGCCGCCCGAGCGCCCCGACCTGCGCCGCGGCGATCCCCTTGGCATCGCAGGCGCCCCGTCCATACAGCAGGCCGTCCTCTTCGCGGCTCGGGAAGAACGGCGGCACGCAATCCAGGTGAGTCGACAGCACCACGATCGGCGCGCCGAGTGTCACGTAAAGATTGCAGCGTTCGCCCTCAACCGGCTGCGTCTCGACGGTGTATCCGCGCGCGCGCAGCCAGTCGGCGAGCCAGCCGACGACCGGACCTTCGCTTCCGGTGGTCGACTCGATGTCGATCAGCGACCGCGCGAGCTCGACCACGTCGAACGTCGTCACCGCAGCCATGCCTCGAGCTCTGTGCCGGTGTCGGTCTTGTCGTCGCGATATTTGACGATCACCGGGGTGGCCAGGGCGAGACCCCACTCGCGCCCGGCGTCGGCGGTGACTGCCCGCGTGCCAGGAACGACCACCGCCCCCTCGGGGATCACGAGGGGGGAACCCGCTTCCCGGCGTATCACACGTTGGCGCGGCAGGTCGTAGACCGGGGTCGACCCGGTCAACACGGTGCCCGCCGCGATCACCGCGCGCGCCTTCACGACGGCTCCTTCGTAGATGCCGGTGCTGCCCCCAACCAGCGCATCATCTTCGATGATCACCGGAAGCGCGCCGATCGGTTCGAGCACTCCGCCGATCTGTGCCCCGGCACTGACATGCACGCGTTGCCCGACCTGCGCGCACGATCCGACGAGCGCGTGCGAGTCGATCAGACTGTTCTCGCCGACATACGCCCCGATGTTGATGAACATCGGGGGCATGCAGATCACCCCCTCGCCGACATACGCGCCGTCCCGAATCGAGGAGCCGCCTGGCACCAGCCTGACTCGCGACGAGGCGGCGAGCGGCTTGAGTGGCAACGTGTCCTTGTCGAGAAACGGCGCGCCGGGGTCCGGTCCGGCGAGCGGCGCGATGTCTCCGCACCGGAACCCGACCAGGATGCCCTGCTTGACCCAGGTGTTCACCGTCCACCCGGTTGGCGCGCTAGGGTCCGGAACGGCCGACCGGACACGGCCCGACGACAGCTCGGCCCGGAAGGTCGCGAAGACGGTGCGGGCCTCATCGCGGTCGGCGTCGGCGCCCGCCGCGTGAAGACGTTCGATGGTCGTCTGGAGCGACGAAAGGTCAGCGGTCACTGTCGCGTTCTCCGTTGTCTGGCGCGTCGAGGTGCAGCGTCGCTTGCTAGTTGGATGCGGCCGGTGTGAGGTGGGGCCTCAAGTCGAGATCGTCGAGCACCTGCACGATCCGCACGACCGATTCGGCTCGCGGTGGGACCATTGGCAGACGATAGTGGGGCTCGAGCAGCCCGAGATGCGCCATCGCCGCCTTGACCGGCATCGGGTTGGCTTCGATGAAGTTGACCTGCATCAGCGGGAGCAGCCTGGCATGGAGCTGGCGGGCGGTATCGAAGTCGCCCTTCAACGCCAGCGACACCATGCGTGACATTTCGTCCGGTATCTCGTTGGAGGCGACCGAGATGACCCCCGAGCCACCGACGGCGATGAGCGGCACCGTGAACAGATCGTCGCCCGACAGCACGCTGAAACCGGCGGGGACCTCCCGGCAGATCTCGCACATTTGCGGCAGGTTCGCCGAGGCCTCCTTGACGCCGACGACATTCGGGATGTCGGCCAGCCGGCACAGCGTGGCCGCGTCCACGTTACAGCCAGTACGACCCGGCACGTTGTAGACCACGATCGGCAATGGAGTGCTGTCGGCAATCGCCAGATAGTGCTGATAGAGGCCTTCTGACGTCGGCTTGTTGTAATACGGCGTGACCGACAAGATACCGTCGGCTCCGGCGCGTTGCATGTCGCCGACCCGCTCGATGACGGCCCGGGTGTCGTAGCCGCCCGCGCCGGCCAGCACCGGAACCCGCCCGCCTGCCGTCTGCACGACCAGCTCGACGACGCGCCGGTGTTCAGCGCCGGAGAGGGTCGGGCTTTCACCGGTGGTGCCGCATGGGACCAGGAAGTCGATTCCCCCTGCGATTTGCCGCTCGGCCAAACGGCGCACCGCCGCCTCGTCCACGGCTCCGCCCGCCGTGAACGGCGTCACCAGCGCCGTGCCACATCCCGACCAGTTGTTCGTCATCGTCTTGTGTGTAGTGTTCAATGTTCAGGTTTCGTCAGTCTGCGTTCAGCCCGAGGACGTCGCGCATCGAGAACCATCCGTGTCGGCCCTGTACCCAGCGCGCCGCTTCGAGTGCGCCGCGCGCAAACGTCGCGCGATCCCGCGTGGTGTGTGTAAGGGCGATCGTTTCACTCGGGCCGTCGACTCCGACCGTGTGCGTGCCCGGCGCGGCACCGACCCGGGTCGATGCCATGTCGATGGCGTGGGTGTAGCCGTTCCGCACCATCTCTGTCTGCAGCGCCAGCGCGGTGCCGGACGGTGCGTCGATCTTGGCGGCATGATGGATCTCGTGAATCCAGGCGCCGAACTCCTCATGCGGCTCGAACAGCCGCGCCGCGCGCGCGGCCAGAGCAAGGAACAGGTTGACTCCGAGGGAGAAATTGGCGGCTGCGACGACCCCGATCCCGGTGTCGGTCACGACCTTTCGCATCGCACGCTCTTGGGCCACCCACCCGGTGGTGCCGACCACGAGGTTGACGCCATGCTCAGCCAGGCGCGGTAGATTGGTGACCACGGCGTCGGCCGTCGAGAAGTCGATCGCCACATCCACGTTGCGCACCTGTTCGGCTGTAATGCCGGTGCCGTCACGGTTGTTGTCGATGTCGAGTCGTCCCGCCACCTCGAAGTCATATGACTTGCTGAGCTCGTCGACTAGCTTGCCCATCCGACCGTATCCAATCAGGAGGAGACGCATGATCTACCGCGTTCGATCGGTCCGGACCGCCCCGCGACGCGTGACCTTGCGGATAACGGCGACGGCCTTCTTCGCGTCGTCCTCGCTGTTGAACGTGATGGTGGCGGAGTAGCGCGCATCGACGACTTCAGCCTCCAGATCGCGGACGCCGATACCGGCCCAGGCGATCGCATTGGCGACCGCATACGCGAGCCCGGGACGATTATCGCCCTGCAGCAGCAAGGTCGTGGCCGGCGACTTGCTGAACCCGGCGGCACGCGCAACCATCGCGGATCGCCTGCTCTCACCGCCGTAGATCTCGATCGTATTGCGACCGGGGCGACCCGGCGTCGCACGCACCCGGACCACCTTCAGGTCGGCGTTGCCCTGCGCGAGTGGCTCGAGGGTCTCGGCAAGCGCGCCTGGACGCCTCAGGACGTCAGTGCGCCAGAGTCCGATACGTTTGATCTTGACCGCCATGTGTAAAGCGCCGGTCGGCTGGAGCGACCGGCGGAGCCATCGAAGTGAGGTGATTATACTAGAGAGTCAGGAGACAGGAGTCAGGAGACAGAAGTCAGGAGGGGCCGGAGAGCTTCGCTGGCTCCGATTCAATGCGGCGTGTCGATATGGCCATGGATATTCCGAACACGATGCGAGCGATTGAGGTGACCGAACCGGGCGAGCCGGAGGTGCTGGTCATCGGCGAGCGGGCTGTGCCGCCTCTCGGAGCGGACGACGTTCTCATTCGGGTGGCGGCCGCCGGCGTGAACCGGGCCGACGTGATGCAGCGCCGTGGCAACTATCCTCCACCGCCGGGAGCGTCTGACGTGCTGGGTCTGGAGGTGTCGGGAGTGGTTGCGGCGGTGGGGGCCGCCGTGTCGGGGTGGCGCGTCGGCGATGCGGTGTGCGCGCTACTTGCCGGAGGCGGATACGCTGAATACTGCGCCGTACCGGCGCCGCAGTGTCTGCCGGTACCTGGTGGCATCGATCTCGTTGACGGCGCCGCGTTGCCCGAGGTGGTGTTGACGGTCTGGACCAACGTGTTCGAGCGGGGACGGCTTGCCTCTGGTGAGACGCTGCTCGTTCACGGCGGGTCGAGCGGGATCGGTACCATGGCGATACAGCTTGCCCGTGCGTTTGGTGCCCGCGTGTTCGTCACCGCCGGTTCTGCCGAGAAGTGCGCTGCGTGTGAAACGCTCGGCGCCGATCGGGCGGTGAACTATCGGGAGACCGATTTCGTCGAGGCGGTGAGGACGGCGGCGGGCGACCGTGGGGTGGACGTCGTCTTGGACATGGTGGGGTGCGACTATCTCCAGAAGAATCTGGACCTGCTCAACATCGAGGGACGGCTTGTCATCATCGCGTTGATGAGCGGTGCGCGCGCTGAGATTGATCTGGCGACGCTCATGCGGCGTCGTCTGATGGTGACCGGCAGCACTCTCCGGGCGCGATCCGTTGCGGAGAAGTCAGCGGTCGTGGATGCGGCCCGAGAGCGTGTCTGGCCGCTGCTCGAGACTGGACGGGTGCGCCCCGTCATCTATCAACGTCTGCCGCTGGCGCAGGCCGCCGACGCTCACCGCCTCATGGAGTCCAGCAGTCACATCGGCAAGCTGTTGTTGGTCACCTGACCGGAGGTATCTCGCCGACCGCGCGGGGTGCGCAGCTTGCGTCGGCTGGACCTGTCAGAGCGCCTGAAGCCCGAAGCTTGTAGCCAATGAGCTCGCCGCCAGGGCATTGCTACGCCGTCCCCCCCGTCAACAGCGACAGGTCCGTTCCGTCGTGCCCTGTGGCGAGCATCAACAGCAGGTAGTCCCGGATGTGCCGGGTGGTCAGAAAGTTGTCCTTGACATACTTGTGCCCGGCCGAGCCCAGCGCGGAACAGAGCTCGGGGTCGCCCAGCAGCTCGATCGCGCGGTTGGCCGCACCCTCTGGCGAATGCACCAGGAAACCGGTCAGGCCGTTGAGCAGCTGTAGGCGAATGCCGCCGACCGCGCCACCGATGACCGGCTTTCGCTTCCAGAGCGCCTCGGTCACTGTCAGTCCGAATCCTTCCTTGATCGACTTTTGCATCACGATGGTCGACCCTCGGACCAGCGCGTTGATGTCGAGATCGCTGAACGGCGGCAATTCCAGGACATGAATGTCGGGGTCGTTGCCGGCCGCCTCGCGGACCTCGCGCAGCACTTCTGCACCTTCCGGGTCGTCGGTCGCCCCGCCGCCAGCTAGCAGCAGCTGACAGTCCTGGCGCCGTCGCACCATACGGTAGGCGCGTATGACGCCGAGCGGATCCTTCAAGCGGTCGAACCGCGAGATCTGCGTCAGTATCGGCCGGTCCGGATCCAGCCCGTGCCGCGCCACGACCGCCCGAACCTCGTCGTCCGGCAATTCACGGTTCTTGTCGGCGAGCGGGTCGATTGAAGGTGGCACCATGTACTGCGGAATCGTCAACTGCTGGGCGAAGTCCGGCATGGAAAAGATGGAGGCGTCGTATTGTCCGACGTAGTCGCGCAGGAAGCCCCAGACCGATGGGGCGGGTGTCGAGACGTCGATGTGACAGCGCCACAGCCATCGCCCACCGGTCTCCGGCTTCTTGGCGATTAACCCGGCCGGTTGGGGATCGTGCACAACGACCACATCACCGCAATTGTCCAGCTCGCCGAGGTTCATCTCGGTGGTCGCGCGGAAGACGTCGAACATCTCCTCGGTGATTGTCTCCTCGCCCCCATGGAGCGCGTTGTGGAACGCCTTGGTGACGGCGAAGAATGCCTGGTTGCCCTTGATGACGTCCCACGTCGTGTCGATCCCGAGATCGCGCAGCAACGGGACCATGCGTGTCAGGATCTCGGCCACGCCGCCGCCGACCGAGGTCGAGTTGATGTGCTGGAGCCGAAGGTGACGCACGCGGTCGGCCAGCAGCAGCAGCTCGTCGATGACCTGCGTCCCGACAATCTTGCGGTAGTCCTCGAGATGGGCGCTCATGCGGGTGTTCCGGTGTTGGTGCCGAGCTGGACGATGTCGCATCGGAGCTCGTCGAGCGTACGGTGGTAGGGATTGAGTGCATCGATCGCAGCCGCCAGATCCGGCCGCCCGCGGTCGTTGAGCCAACGCGAGAAGTCGCTGGTGCGACGCCCGAGACGGAGTCGGGCTTCGAAGAAGTGGAAATACAGCGACGCATTCGAGATCGACGCTACTTGCCGAAAGAAGTCGTCGACATCGTCGGCAACGATGCCGGTTGGCAGCACGAAGCTGCGTGACCGGCAGAAGTGAAACGCCTCTTCAGGACGGCACTCGTAGCTTGGGCGCCCCAGGTCGTTGAGATACTCGTCGACCGTCGCGATAATGGCGTCGCGGAGCTCCCTGATCGTGGTGAAGGCCAGCAGGTCGATGGCCGCCAGCTTTTCGGCAAGGGCCTCTTCCCGCAGCGCCTGCGACACCCAACGGGCAAAGTCGTTGAAGTGCGCCGAACGCTGAAAGTCGTGCGCCAGATACTCCTGGTGTGTGTGAAAGAAGATCGACGAGCCAGGAATTCTGGGCAACTCGTCGCGCAACTCTTGGAGACTGCGAACCTTGATGCCGGTCAGCGCCACCAGACGCAGCTCCGTGTCGAAGATAAAGGACTTCTGATTCGTCATGCACTGTTCCGGGACACACGCTCGTGAAGCCGACTGCTGGCCGTCCGGTCCTCCCCCTCCCTGCAGTATACTGGCTCGTCACGCTGAGCCTTGAAAGCGGGCGAGGAGGTCGTCACGGTGGCAAGTGCTGGCAAGGTTGGTCGGAACGACCCCTGTCCGTGTGGCAGCGGCAAGAAATACAAGCAGTGCTGCGAGCAGAAGGCGCACGCCTTGAGCCCGATGGCCTGGATCGCGATCGTCGGTGTCGCGGTCGCGGCGCTGGCGGCGATCATTCTCAGCTTCACCACGACGACCGAGCTCACCAACATCACCTGTCCGCCCGGGCAGATGTGGTCGGTGGAACACGGACACTGTCACTAAGCGGATACTCTCAGAAGTCAGAAGTCAGAAGGAGGCTGGAGGGCTTCGCCGGCTTTCACATATATCCGGCCTAATACGATGGAACACATTCCCCTCGGGTGCACCGGTCTGAAAGTGTCCCGGCTCTGCTTGGGCATGATGACCTATGGGTCACCGAGCTGGCGATCCTGGGTGCGGACGGAGCAGGACGCGCAACCGATCGTGGCGCGGGCGCTCGAGCACGGCATCAATTTTTTCGACACTGCCGATATGTACTCGCTCGGGGTCAGCGAGGAGATCCTGGGACGTGCCATCAAGAGCATGACGCGGCGCGACCAGGTGGTCGTCGCGACCAAGGCGTATTTTCCGATCGGTGACGGTCCCAACGATCGCGGACTCTCCAGGAAGCACCTCTTCGACGCGATCGACGGGTCGCTCCGCCGATTGGGCCTCGACCACGTCGACCTGTATCAGATTCACCGCTGCGACCCCGAGACACCGCTCGAGGAGACGGTGTCCGCGCTCGACGACATCGTGCGGGCCGGCAAGGCACGTTATCTTGGTGCGTCCAGCATGTTTGCCTGGCAGTTCGCAAAGTCCTTGTATACCGCTGATCGCCATGGTTCGGCCCGGTTCGTCTCGATGCAGAACCACTACAACCTGGTCTACCGCGAGGAGGAGCGGGAGATGATCCCGCTGTGTCGTGCCGAGGGGGTCGGGGTCATCCCGTGGAGTCCGCTGGCGCGCGGCTTCCTGGCCGGGACGCGGAAGCCGGAGTCGGAGGAGTGGGGGACGACCGATCGGGCGAAGAGCGACGATTTTGCTCACAAGCTCTACTACGCGGAGAGCGATTTCCAGATTGTCGAGCGGGTGAGGGCGCTGGCCGCCCGGCGCGACGTGACGCCCGCACAGATCGCTCTGGCCTGGCTGGTCCGTCAGCCGGGTGTGACGGCGCCGATCGTCGGGGTGTCGCAGCTCGAGCAGCTCGACCAGCTGGTGGCTGCGCTCGATGTCGAGCTGGATGACGAGGAGTGCGCGTTTCTCGAAGAGCTCTACACCCCGCACAGGGTGCTGGGGCATTCCTAGCGCGGGAACGACCGCTCGAGTGCCCGCCGCGTCGCTTCGCCGGCATTGGGCTATGGGCTTTGAAACCAGAGCGCGCACGGGTTGCTTTTGTGGCGCAGGCCTTTAGGCCTGCGAGGCCAGGCTGAAGCCGGTGCTCGTGCCTCAGCCGTTCCCTTCCCCTTCCAACCGCTCAATCCCCTTTTCGAAGATCCGCCGCACGTCCCCGGTGACCTCTGTGTAACGTTGCCGCAGTGCGTCCCCGGTCGGGGTCTGCAGCTCCATGCGAGCGCCGAGCACCCTTTGCCGCTCCGGGTCGGTCGATAGCACCGACGCGCCCGCGTCCGACTCGATCCGAAGGTAGGTCTCGAGCGTACGGAGAAACAGGTGTGCGTCGCGCAGGCGTTCCGTCTCCTTGGTGTCGAGCACCGGGCTGGCGGGCGATGCGGCCAGCAGCCGCCGCGACCCGGCGACACGCCATGCCGGGTGGTTCGCGCCGTGGCGAATTTGCAGCAGCTGGAGGAGAAAGTCGATGTCGGCCAGACCGCCGCGACCGACCTTCAGGTCGAATCGGTCTCCACGCTGCTCCTTCCCGAGCTCCGTTTCCATGCGTGACCGGATGTGTCGCGCGTATGCCGGCAGGCTGGGGTCCCAGTCGCCGTAGACGAAGTCGGTCACGAGGCGATTCATCTCTTCGGTCAGGGCCGGAGACCCGGTCAGCACGCGGCACCTGGTCCAGGCCAGCCGCTCCCAGCGCTCGGCGCGCTCGGCCAGATACTCCGCAAACTTGTCGAATGGCAAAGCGAGCGCACCCTTCTTCCCATCCGGTCTGAGACGGGTGTCGAGGTGGTAGATGATGCCCTCAGACGTCGGCGCTTCGAGGAAGCGGTAGAGCTTCTTGACCAGCGCTTCGCATCGGGTGAAGAGTGCGCTGTCGCCCCGCCCGCCCCGGTAGACCCTGTAAACAAAGACGAGGTCCAGGTCCGAATGCACCGTCAGCTCGCCCCCGCCCAGCTTGCCCAGCGCCGCAACCGCCCACTCGGTTTCCATGTCGGCAGCCTCGGTTTCCTGGCGCAGCCAGGTCATGATCCGTCCGACACAGGTGTCGGCCAGAGCCGAGAGCTTTTCCTGCAGCGTTGCCAGGTCACCGCCGGCCAGCCATTCCACCAGGACCTTGGCCTCTTCGATTTGACGCAGCCGACGAACCCGGTCGGCTCTGGCGGCGGGGTCGCCCGTGCCAAGCTGGTCCAGCACCCGCTCCCAGGCGGTCCGGTGCGTCTCGGTGTCGAGCGGCGCGGCCACAAGAGAGTCGAGGAGCTCGGGGTATTTGGACAGGCGGTCGGCAAGCAGGTCGCCGGTGTCGAGGAGCGTGACCATCTGCGTGCGCAGCATCGGTGTCTCGAGCAAGGTGCGATACAGCGAACCGGGAGCGCCGGAGCAGGTGACGATCCGTTCCAGCCGGTTCAACACCCTGGATGGCTCGGCCGCCGCGGCGACCCGGGCCAGCATCTCGGCCAGGAGGTTGGCCAACAGATTCCGTGACGTCGAACGAGCCTGGACCAGCGAGGGGACCTGGTCCAGTGTTCGGACCAGATGCAGGATGTCCGACGCGTCCGTGAAGCCGTACGCGGTGATCAGCTCGATGGCTTCGGAGTCGGACAACTCTCCGCCGAGCAGTCGGAAGAGCCGGCGGCCGTCGTCCACTTCGTCTCCGGGTGGGGCGAGCAGGTCGGCATAGACCGTGTGCACCCGGTCGCGGTGCGCGGCCAGTGTCGACTCCAGCGCGGCGCTCGAGTCGAACCCCATGCGGCGCGCGCTCACATCGAGTACGTCTGGCGACTCATCCAGCGTGTGGGTCTGACTCTGGTGCACGATTTGGAGACGATGCTCGACCATGCGCAGGAACCGGTAGGCGCGGTCCAAGTCGTCATGCACCGTGGTCTCGATGATGCCTTTGTCCCGGAGCGCGGCTAACGCTGTGAGGGTGGTGGGAGACCGCACCGACTCGTGCTCGGCACCGTAGGTGACCTGGAGCACCTGCGTGAACAGCTCGATTTCCCGGATGCCGCCGCGCCCGACCTTGACGTTCCGGTCGCTGTCGCTTGCCTGCTCGGCGCGCCGTTTGTAGCGGGCGATCTCCTCGAGCGCCGCGTGGTCGAGATACTTGCGATAGACGAAGGGCTGAACGACGTCGAGGAACGACTGCCCGAGCTGGGCGTCTCCTGCGACTGGGCGCGCTTTGATCAACGCGAAGCGCTCGAATGTCTCGCCCATGGTTTCATAGTAGTGCTCGTACTGCTTCAACCCGCTGGCGACGTCGCCGTGTCGTCCCATCGGGCGCAGACGCAGGTCGACCCGATACAGATAGCTCTCTTCTGTGTGGTCGCCAAGCGCCTTTGTCAGCCGACGCGCCAGCCTGTGGAAGAACTCGTGGTCAGCAGGTGCTTTCGGGTCGGCCGGGTCGTAGACATACATCAGGTCGATGTCGGAGCTGTAGTTCAGTTCCATGCCTCCCAGCTTGCCCATGCCGATCACGGCAAATCGGCCAGGGACGGCGTCCCGTCCGGTTGTCGCGCGAAGGTCGTCGCTCAGCAACCGCAGAACCGCGTGGACCACGACATCGGCAAGTGTTGACAGCTGCCGGGTCGCATCGGTCAGGTCGGTGACTCCGAGGAGGTCCCGTGCGGCGACTCCGAGATACTCCCGCCGTCTGAACCGTTTCACTCCGTCGAGCCTGGTGCCCGTGTCGGCGCCGGTTGCAAGGAGCGTGTCGAGCTCGGTGTGGTAGTCGATGTGGTCGGGCGGCGTGCGTTTGAGTGCGAGCTGGAGCCAGTGGAAGTACTCGGGACTGCGGATCAGAATCTCGCCGAGCGACGGCGACGCGCCGAGCAGTTGCGTCAAGATCTGCGTCGCCCGCGGGTCGTCCCGGAGATATCCGAGAAAGGAGCGTGGCGGCGTGCGTGTGGCCAGATACCGTGTGAAACCCACGAGCGCGCCGTTCGGATCGGCCGACGCGCACAAGGCGTCGAGCAGCGTGTCGGCCATCGCCCCGAGCGCCTGCCGTGTCGACAGGTCGGCGGCCATCGTCTGCAGGTGCTCGTCGGCGGCCACCGGGTCTTGGAAGCCGCGGGACGCGAGATAGGTCCGCGCGGCGTCGTCGGTGAGATCCGCGGACAGAAACAGATCCCGGGCGGTGACGGTTTGCGAGGATGGGGACGTCATCGACCGCTGTCCGGGGCGAGTTGAAGAACGCGACGATCATCGGCCAGGACGGTTGTCGGACCGATGATCGTCGCTTGGTGACGCGATCGACCGAGTCAGATGACGGCGAAGCCCTCAGGCTTCCTTCTGTCTCCTGTCTCCTGTCTCCTGCCTCCTTGGAGCATGACCTTATATGTCGAAATACATCGCAAACTCCCACGGGTGCGGCCGCAGGCGGACCGCGTCGACTTCACCGCGCTTGTAGTCGATCCACGTGTCCACCAGATCCTTCGTGAACACATCGCCCTTCAGCAGGAAGTCGTGGTCTTTCGCCAGCGCGTCGAGCGACTCCTCGAGGCTGCCAGGGGTGCTCTCGATCTTGGCCATCTCCTCGGCCGGCAGATCGTAGAGGTCCTTGTCGAGCGGTCCCGGCGGGGTGATCTTGTTCTGGATGCCGTCGAGTCCAGCCATGAGCATCGCGCTGAACGCCAGATAACCGTTACAGGTCGGATCCGGAAACCGGACCTCCACTCGCTTCGCCTTCTCGCTTCCCGAGTAGACCGGAATCCGCACCGCGGCGCTCCGGTTCCGCGACGAGTAGATCAGGTTGATCGGCGCCTCGTAACCCGGCACCAGACGGCGATAGGAGTTGGTGGTCGGGTTGCAGAACGCCAGCAGGGCCGCGGCGTGCTTCAGGACGCCGCCAATGTAGTAGAGCGCGGTCTTGCTCAGCCCCGCGTAGGTGCCGGCTTCGAAGAACGTGTTCGTCCCGCCCTTCCAGAGACTCTGGTGGACGTGCATGCCGGAACCGTTGTCCTGAAAGATCGGCTTGGGCATCAGCGTCACCGATTTGCCGTGCCGCCGCGCCACGTTCTTGACGATGTACTTGTACTTCAGAAGCTTGTCGCCCATGCTCACGAGCGAGTCGAAGCGCATGTCGATCTCGGTCTGACCGGCGGTGCCGACCTCGTGGTGGTGCACCTCGATCGCCACCCCGACCTTCTCGAGCTCGAGCATCATCTCGGTGCGGAGATCCTGGTGGCTGTCCATCGGCGGGACCGGGAAGTAGCCTTCCTTGTATCGCACCTTGTAGCCGAGGTTGGGCTCTTCTTCGCGCCCGCTGTTCCAGAACCCCTCCTTCGAGTCGACATGGTAGAAGCCATGGTCATAGCCCTGGCTGAAGCGCACGTCGTCAAAAATGAAGAACTCCGGCTCCGGTCCGAAATACGCCGTGTCCGCGATCCCGGTGCTTTTCAGATACGCCTCGGCCTTTTGGGCGACGTAGCGGGGGTCGCGGGAATAGGACTCGCCGGTGATCGGGTCCTTGACGTTGCAGATGATGTTCAAGGTCGGGTGCTCCGTGAACGGATCCTCGAACGCGGTCGACGCATCCGGGAACAGCAGCATGTCGCTTTCCTGAATCTGCTTGAATCCGCGGATGCTCGAGCCGTCGAACCCGGCCCCTTCCTCGAAGACGTCCACCTCGAACTCCTTGGCGGAAATGGTGAAGTGCTGCCAGAGACCCGGTAGATCGATGAAACGCAGGTCGATTGCCGGAATGCCCTTGTCCTTGATCAGGGCCATTACATCGTTCGGTGTCATCCGTGTTCCTCCCTATCCCAATGGTGGTTGTCTAGCAGAAAGTCATCACACGACGTCTCGTTCACCCGTGCGAATCTTGCGGCTGTCCTCGACCGGAATCACGAAGACTCGCCCATCGCCGATCTCGCCGGTCCTGGCGGCCGACATGATCGCGTCGATCACGTCCTCCACCATGTCATCCGGCACGACCACTTCGATCTTGATCTTGGGCAGCAGGCTCACTTCGTACTCGCGTCCGCGATAGACGGCGGAGTGTCCCCGTTGCCGTCCGTGACCACGCACCTCGGTCACGGTCATACCGGCCACGCTGCACGCGGCCAGCGCATCCTTGATCTCATCGACCTTGTTGGGTCGCACGATCGCCTTAACGAGCTTCATCCGCCACACCCAGTGCCGCCTCGAGACCGGTCCGCAGGTCTTGCTCCACGTCTGGCGCGAGCTTGGCGCCATCGCGGGTCAGGTGGAACACGTCAATTGCCCGGTCGCCCTCGGTCGAGATCAGCACGAGATCGATATCGCAGCCGTGTTCGGAAATGACACGGCTGACGTTGTAGAGCAGGCCCCATCGGTTGGCGCCGCCGATTTCGAGCACCGTGTAGCGATCCGAATAGTGGTGGTCGAAGTGCACCATGCTACGGAGGCGAATCGTGCGCCGCCGCGCCCGGGTCGCCGCCTCCCGGCCCTTGAGCATCGCCGCCAGATCGGCGTTGCCGGTGACCCCGTCCTGCAACAACCTCGTTACCTCTGACTGACCCGACTCGTTGAGCGCCAGAAACCGATCGGCGTCGACGAAGCGGAACAGGTCGAGCACGACCTTCTGGCGATTGCTCATCGCCTGTCCGCGCAGGATGTCCATGCCGAAGTAAGAGAGGACGCCGCAGACATTTGAGAAAATGCGTGGCCGATCCTTGGTGACGACGCTCAGTTCCCAGACGTCATCGTGCTGGTCGAGGGTCAGACGCACCTCGTCCGGCTCCAGGTCTCGTGACAGGCGGATATGGTCGTACACCGTCAGCGGGTCGACGAGCCGCAGATAACGCTGGGGCAGCCCCTCGAGGAAGTCGGTCACCTGGTGTTCCGAGATCTCCGGCGGCCGGTGAGCCTGGAGCCCGGAGATGCTCGACTGCCCAGTCGCGATTACCTCGTCGCCATAGCCCAGCGTGATGTGGTTGTAGGTGTCGACGTAGAGTCGCCACAGCAGTTCCTCCTTCCACGGCGTGAGGGTCTCCGGGCTCACCGCCTGGATGTCGACGAGTGTGAGCAGACACAGCATCTTGAGCCTGTCCTCGGTGCCGACCAGCCGGGCGAATTGTTGGGCGACCTCCGGGTCTTCGCTGTCCCGACGAAACGCCGCGACCGACATCTGGAGATGATGCCGGATCAGGAACTCGACAGTGCGGATGTCCTCGGGTGGCACGCGGAGTCGTCGAAGCGGCCCCCCCACCATCCGAACGCTTTCCTCGGCGTGGTTCTTGTCCGTCCATTTGCCGGTATCGTGAAACAGCAGCGCCAAGACGATCAGCTCCGGCTGTCGCAGCTCGGCGAAGATACTCGCGAATCGCCCTCGCTCGGTCGAGTTCGGGTCGGCGAGGGCCGAGAGATTCCGAATGGTCAACAGTGTGTGCTCATCGACCGTGTACTTGTGGTAGAAATCCCGAATGACGCGACAGTAGACCTTGCGGAACTCCGGAAACATGCGCCCTAGCAGGCCGTTCTCGTGCATCTCGGACAGCCGATCGTAGAGCCCGGGGGTCGGCTTGAGCAGGCGCAGGAACTGGTCGCGCTCGGCCGTGGTCGGAAAGAATTCCTCCGACGTGTAGCGGTCGCCATGCCGTTCCACGAACGCCAGCGTCTCGGGCGACACCGGGCAGCACTCGTCGATTGCCGCCTGAAACGCGCGCACCCAGGTGTGAGGCTGGAGCGATGCCCGCACCATGTCGATGATGCTGATCCCGTCGCGGTCACGCCGTAGATTGTCACTGACTGGCTTCGTCGGTTCGGGTGACGACGGCGGATGCGCCTCTTTGATGGCGTTGGCCAGGACCCGCGCGATGATCCGCGCGTGATGGAAGTAGACGCTCATCAACGCCTCGACCTGACTCTGCGCCTGGGTGCCAGGTGACCCGAACCGTTCGGCAACCGCCTCCTGATGCTCGTGATTCAGGGCGTTCAGATTGCGTCCGTTCTCCAGATGCAGGAGCGACCGGATCCGAAGAAAGAACTCCTCCGCTTCGTCGATCGCCTCGTCGAGTCGGCCGGACGAGGTTGGCACGGTGCGGGCGGCGCCTGGTTGGCTGAGGGCCACGAGCGCGCGGATCGCCGCCACGTCGCGTAGCGCCCCGGGCGCCTCCTTCACGTCCGGTTCGAGCTGGTAGATTGTGGTATTGAACTGCGAATGGCGGTCGGCGACCAGGCCGCACAACGCCTCGATGGTCGGTTGGCGCCAAACGGATGCGGGACCGTGGACGAGTGTGTTGAATCGTTCAAAGACCCCGGCATCGCCCGTCAGAAAGCGGGCGTCGAGCACCGCGACGAGAAACTCCGGATTGTCTGTCTCCGGCGTCTCGAGCTCGCCCACGTGCCGCACCTGGTGACCGACATCGAGACCGAGGTCCCAGAGGGGGTGCAGCTGCGCCTTGACGAACCGCTCTTCGGCGGCGGCGATTGGACCGCCGAAAAGAATCAGTAGGTCGATGTCGGAGTGGAGACACAGGTGGCGCCGACCGTAGCCCCCGATTGCGACCAGCGCGACCGGTGTGTCGGTTTGGGCAGCGGCCTCCTCGTGGATCCGCACAAGCAGGCCGTCGATGAGGGTGGAGTAGGCCTCGGCAGCCTGCACGCCACCCCGTGCCAAACGGATCTCGGCGCGGTAGGCGTCGCGCGCCGCGCGCAGGGTCTCGGCGAGTGAGCGCTCGCCGGCCGGCACAGCGTCGACGGTGGCGTGCTCGGTCGTCATCGATGTGGGAAAGCTCCACCTACGCCCGGCACGGCCCGGCGCGGGCTGGGCAACTGACTTGGTATCGTCCTCGTTCAGTACCTGATGTTGGTTCAGTACCCGATGTTGAAACCGAAGGTGCCGACTGCCTGGAAGTCGTCCCCGTCGTTGAACGATGCCAACGCGTCTCCAAACGCCATCAGGTGGACGCCGCCACTGACCTCCCAGGCGCCATAGGGCCCTGGCACGGGTAGCGGCAGGCTTGCCAGCAGTCCGAGGTCGGCATAGCCGAACGCGTCGTCGTTTCCGGGGCTCCCTTCGTAGTAGTCCGTCAGGCTCAGGCCGAGTATGACCGGAAATGCGAAAGACACGGGCATGCCGTCGAGGCTCAGACCCGGCTCTACCCCGATCTCGAAATAGACGCCTTCACCCGCCCCCCCGTCGGCCTGCCCGTCCAGCTCGATAGCCATCAGCACGTGCGGAGACAGTGCGAAGGCACCCAGCAACGTGCTGTCGTCGACACCCAGGCTCAGCGCCACTTCTTTCACCGTGCCGAACGAGTCGTTTGGGCTGACATACGCGGTATACGTGAGCCCGAAGTCCCAGTTGTCGATGCCGAACGCGAAGCCGGTATAGAAGTCAGATTCATACCAGGCGCCAACGTTGGCGGCCGGTCCGTCGTTTCCGCTCGGCCCGGTGTGCAAGCTGTTCCACTGTCCGATGGTGAACGCGATGCTGTTGAGACCCTCAGTGCCCTCGAACAGGTTGAACGTCACGTCCATGTAGGGCTGGGCGACGATCCCCGAGCGCTCCTGCTTGATGCCACGGAAGAAGTAGGCGTGGCTGAAATCGGCTCCGGTGGAAAAGGACGCCTTGCCGGTATTGCTCTGCGCCATCGCGCTGCTCGCCAGGACTCCGCTCACGAGCGCGACCGTCGCGGCAACGCCCAGAAGTCGTATGGGTCGCCAACCAGCTGACATGTGTGTGCCTCCAGACCGCTAGCGAAGCACCGCCTCGAACCGCCCGGTCGACGTCGGCTCCGCACCGCTAGCAGGCTCTTCTTGCAGCCCCGCTACGCGGGGGCCAGACATCTCCTCGTGCCACGTAAACTTGCTTCAAACGTCAAGATCTGGCCCATGGGAAATGTCAGCCGCCCGAATGAACGGACCATCTTACCAGAGGATCGGGAACGATCGCGTCATTGGGTCGGGGGGTCGGGCGTCCGGCGAGGGTAGCGGAGGCGGATCCCCTCGCCGGACGCTCCGGCTGAGACGACGGTCAGTAGCCGAGACTGAGACCGAACACGCCGATCGGGCGGAAGTCGTCGCCGTTGAGCGCCTCGAGCCCGTCGCCGAACACCATGAACTGGATGCCGCCGGCGATCTCCCACGACCCGTATTCCTCCGGCACGCCCGAGAGCGGGATGCTTGCCATGAGACCAACGTTGAAGAAACCGAACTTGTTGTCCTCTCCGTTCACCTCGAAGTAGTCGCTCGCGCTCAACCCCAACGTGACCGGGACCGACAGACCAACCGGTGCGTCGTCCGGCAACGGAATCGCCGGTTCGATACCGAGCTCGACATAGGTGCCCTCGTTGGAGCCCCCGTCGGCCTGCCCGTCCACTTCGACCGCCACGGTGACCGAGGGCGACAGCCCGACCGGATCACTGATTCCGAGACTGAACGCGATCTCATGCACCGTGCCGAACGAGCCGTTTGGACTCGAGTAGGCGGTGTAGGTGGCGCCGGCCTCCCACAGGTCGGCGCCGTACCCGACACCGGCGTAGAAGTCGTTCTCATACCAGATCTGGGGACTCGACCCGCCGTCGGGGATCCCGTGGTCAGAGTGCAGACTGCTCCAGGTTCCAGCAGTAATCGACGCATTGCCGAACGTGATGCTACCCTCGAAGAACGGCTCCGCGATGAACCCCTCAGTCTCCTGAATGATGCCGCGGAAGTAGTACTCGTTGATGAAGTCAACACCGGCGCCGAGTGAGACGTTGCCGTCGTTTTGGGCGGCCGCGGTGCTTGGCAGCAGGCCGAAGGCCACGGTCACCGCCAGGGCGATACGTGCCAGCCGGGTCGTGGCGTGTGTCAGAGATGTGCGGGTGAACGTCATTTGCCTGGTTCCTCCTGGAAGATCCCGCCCGGTGCGCTGGCGGTGTGTCGTGGGTGATTCGAAATCTACATTTATGTCGAGAACAAGACGATCTCCGACAAGGGCGTCATCGACCGAGTGCCGGTGCGCCGCCGGACACACGGTGTCCGACGGTCGCACGCGGCTGTTGCCGTTCTAGCGGTGAGCGATCTGGAAGCCACCATAGGCTTCCATGCCGTGCTCGCTCACATCGAGGCCCGTGCGCTCTTCCTCCGGGCTTACCCGCAAACCGACTGTGGCCTTGAGGGCGAAGAAGATGATGAGGGCTGCCGAGAAACAGAAGAGGGCGTAGGATCCGACCCCGATCAGCTGGGTCATGAACGAGTGTTCGGCGTTCGTGCTGAAGATACCGACCGCCAGTGTGCCCCAGACCCCGCACACGAGGTGAACCGAGACTGCGCCGACCGGATCGTCGATCCTTGCACGGTCGAGCAGCAGCACGGACGCCACGACGATGACGCCCGCGACCAGACCGATGATCATGGCGGAGTTCACGCTCACCGTGTCGGCGCCGGCGGTGATGCCGACGAGACCGGCCAGCGACCCGTTGAGCACCATCGACAGGTCCGGCTTGTGCTGCAGTGTCCAGGAGGCCGCCATTGCCCCGAGGACGCCGGCGGCTGACGCGAGCGAGGTGGTGACGAACACCAGCGACACCAGCGCAGGATCAGCGCTCAGCACCGACCCGCCGTTGAATCCGTACCAGCCAAGCCACAGCAGAAAGACCCCGATGGTGGCGAGCGGCATGCTGTGTCCGGCGACCGGCCGAATCTTGCCGTCTACATACTTGCCCAGCCGCGGTCCCAGGACGATGATGCCGGCCAGTGCCGCCCAGCCACCAACGGAGTGCACCAAGGTGGAGCCCGCGAAGTCGTAGAAGCCCATCTGGTCGAGCCAGCCGGCGCCCCACTTCCATGACCCGGCGATCGGATAGATGAACGCCACGTAAATCGTCGTGAAAATCAGGAACGGTCCCAGCTTGACGCGCTCCGCCACCGCGCCCGACACAATCGTGGCGGCGGTGGCGGCGAACATGGCCTGGAAGATGAAGTCTGTCCAGTAGGTGTAGGCTCCGCTCGCATAGGCAATCGTGTTGCCTTCGGCGCCCGGGTCGAGCCCGAAGCCGGCGAAGCCGAAGAACTGGCCGATGCTGAAGTCGCCTGGATACATCAGGTTGAACCCGACGATCGCGTAGGTCAGCAGACCGATGGCGACGATGCCGGTGTTCTTGAAGAGGATGTTCACCGTGTTCTTCGCCTGGGTCAGCCCGCTTTCCAGTGTGGCGAAGCCCAGGTGCATGATGAAGACTAGGAACGTGGCAACCAGCATCCAGGTGTTGTTGACGGTGAACATCTCCTGCGAGACCTCATCCTGCGCGTAGGCGACGCTCGGCAGGAGCACGAGACCGAGGAGCAGGAGGGTCGTGTATCGACCGACCAATCGCGGCAACCTATTCGTCATTGGTGTTTTCCTTCCGTCTGCACAATCACTGGGAATGACGTGGCCCATCACAGCGCCTCGTCGCCGATCTCACCGGTTCTGATTCGTATCGCCTGTCCGACGTCGCTGACGAAGACCTTGCCGTCCCCAATCGACCCGGTGCGCGCCGCCTCGATGATCGCAGTGGTTGCAGCTTCGACCAGCTCGTCGCCGACGACCGTGTCGAGCTTCATCTTCGGCACGAAGTCCACCGTGTATTCGGCGCCGCGGTAGATCTCGGTGTGTCCCTTCTGTCGGCCGAAGCCTTTCACTTCGGTTACGGTGAGCCCCTGGACGCCGGCCTTGGCCAGTCCGTCCCGGACCTCGTCGAGCATGTGAGGTTTGATGATGGCGCTGATTATCTTCATCTGCATCTCCTGGCTGCCGGTGGCGGACGCCTGCACGCCCACCGGTGATGGCTGACGACGTCGTGTTGTCTTGAGCCGCGGCCACGCACACGAGTGCACCGCCGCCAGAGGCAGGTAGCAAAGCTGGGGCCAGCTCGAGCTGCACGATGGCATCGGGCCGTTTGCACTGTGAAACCGGGGCTGAATCGAGGCGTGCGGTTATCAGGCAGCGGTGCGGATCGACAAAATTGTAGAGCCTGGAAAACCGATCCGACGTTCATGTAGCGCCGCGCCTAGCCTGAGGCGCCGCCCCTGCCCGCCGACCTGGATCCTGGTCGTGACCTACGATCGGTACCGGTTGCAGTCGATGTCGTACTTCTTGACCTTGTAGCTGATGATCCGCTCGGTCGATTGGAGGAGGGTGGCCGCCTTTACCCGGTTACCGCGGGTCGCTTTGAGCGTGTCCTCGATCAGATCTTTTTCGTAGGCCTCAACGGCGTCGCTGAGGGATAGGCTCATCGCGGTGCCCGACGCCTCGCCGGTCTGGAGCGATGGCGGCAGGTCGTGCGCGTGGATGACGCTGCCATCGCAGACGAGCACCGATCGCTCGATCGCGTTCTCGAGCTCACGCACATTTCCCGGCCAGTGATAAGCCATCAGCATGTCGATCGCCGGCGTCGAGATACGTTTCACCTGCTTGCCGTGCTCGACGGCGTAGCGCTCGAGGAAGTGATCGGCCAGCAGCAGCACGTCGGTCTTGCGTTCCCGCAGGGGGGGCACGAAGATCGCGAAGACGTTGAGCCGGTAGTGGAGATCGTTCCGGAACGTGCCGGCGGCGATCGCCTTTTCGAGGTCGGCGTTGGTTGCCGCGATGAGCCGGACGTCCACCTTGACCGGATCAGTTCCGCCCAGACGCTCGAATTCCCGCTCTTGCAGGACGCGGAGCAGCTTGAGCTGGGTCGACTGATTGAGGTCTCCGATTTCATCCAAGAACAGCGTGCCGCCCTGGGCCAGCTCGAACCGTCCCTTCTTACGCGTGCGGGCGTCGGTGAACGCTCCCTTTTCGTAGCCGAACAGCTCCGACTCGATCAGCGAGTCGGGGAGAGCCGCGCAGCTCACCTTGATGAACGGCTTCTTGGCTCGCGGCGAGTTGTAGTGGAGTGCGTGCGCGATCAGTTCCTTGCCGGTGCCCGACTCGCCGCGCACGAGCACCGTCGTGGTGGCGCCGGCCACCTGGGCCACCTGGGCGTAGACCTCCCGCATTGGGCTGCTGGTGCCCACGATGTTGGCGAAATCGTAGCGCTGCTGGAGCTCGCCGCGCAGGTGGACATTTTCATCGACGAGCCGCTGACGCTCCGCGTCCACCAGGTGGCTGACCCGGATGGCCTGAGCAATCATCGAGGACACGACGCCGAGGAAGCGGACGTAGTCCTGGTAGTCGCGCCCCTTCTCGAAGGGCAGATCGATGCTGATGGCGCCGACCGGTTTTTTTCGGGTCTTGATTGGCACGCAGATGAAGCTGATGTCTCGGCGCTCGAGGTCCTTGCGCCGCGCGCGATTGAGAAACATCGGCTCCTTGCTGGCACGCGGGACGATCACCGGTTTGCCGCTCTCGACGACTCGGCCCGTCACTCCTTCGCCGACCGCGTAGCAGGCCGATTGTCCCTCCTTGGTGAGGCCTTCGGCCGCTTCCACATGGAGCAGTCCGGTATCGGGGCTCAAGAGGGTGACCGAGCTGCACACGACGCTGTATCGTCGGTCGAGAAGCTGCAGCACGCGCTGGAGCGCCGCCCGCAGGCTGGACCCGCCCGCCAGCGCGTCGTTGATCTCGGCCAGCGCGGTCAATCGGGAGGCGTCGTGTGAGATGGCGCGTTCTTTGGCCACTGGGTCGCCGGTGTGTGGTTGCCGATCAGGACGACGGGGTTGGGCTGTCTCGGAGAGCGGATTGTAAGACAGAGGCCAGCGAAGCCGTCCGGCTCCTCCTGTCTCCTGTCTCCTGCCTCCTGCCTCCTGCCTCTTTGAGGGTTCGTCCTACGGCACCGGCATGGGAAGCTGCGTTTCGCCCATCAGATGGCGGTCGATGCCAGCCGCGGCGCTACGGCCTTCGGCGATCGCCCACACGATCAGCGACTGGCCGCGCTGCATGTCGCCGGCGGTGAACACCCCGTCGACGCTCGTCATCCAGTTGGCGTCCCGCGCCACGTTGCCGCGGTCGGTGAGCGTAACGCCGAGCTGGTCCAGGAGCCCGTCGCGTGTGGGTCCGAGGAAGCCCATCGCCAGCAGGACGAGGTCGACCTCCAACTCGAACGCGCTACCTGGCACTGACGTGAAAGCGAGACGCCCGTTCTCCCGCGTCATCTCGACTTTGCAACCGTGCAGCTTCGTCACCCGCCCAGCCTCATTGCCGGTGAACCGCTCTGTGGAGACCGAGTATACGCGCTCGCCACCCTCTTCGTGCGCCGTGCTGACACGGAAGATGTTTGGCCATTCCGGCCATGGGTTGGTCTCGTCCCGCTGGTCCGACGGTCGCGGCAGCAGCTCGAACTGATGGATCGATTGCGCGCCATGCCGGTGGGCAGTGCCAAGGCAGTCGGCGCCGGTGTCGCCTCCGCCGATGATCACGACGCGTTTGTCTTTCGCCGTGATGAACTCGTCGTCGGCGACCACGTCGCCTTCGCAGCGTCGGTTCTGCTGGACCAGATATTCCATCGCGGAGTGGACGCCGCTGAGCTCGCGTCCGGGCACCGCGAGGTCGCGCGGTTGGCCGGCGCCGCCGGCAAGCAACATCGCGTCGAACTCCCGTCTCAGCGTGTCGGCTGGCACCGTGACGCCGACGTCGCTGTTGACCTGAAACGTGACACCCTCCGCTTCGAGGATGGCCAACCGGCGGTCCAGGAAGCGTTTTTCCATCTTGAAGGCCGGGATGCCGTAGCGCAAGAGACCGCCGATCCGGTCCGAACGCTCGAACACTGTGACCCGGTGACCAGCCCGGTTGAGCTGGTCGGCTGCGGCAAGACCGGCCGGTCCGGATCCGACAATCGCCACCATCTTCCCGGTGCGTGTCGTCGGGGCCTCCGGGCGGACCCAGCCTTCCTCGAAGGCGCGCTCCACGATGGCGAGCTCGATCGACTTGATCGTCACGGCGTCCCGGTCGATCGCGAGCACACACGAGCCTTCGCACGGCGCCGGGCACAATCGTCCGGTCCACTCCGGAAAGTTGTTGGTCTTGTGCAGACGGTCAATGGCCGGTTGCCACTTGGCCCGGTAGACGAGGTCGTTCCAGTCGGGGATGAGGTTGCCGAGCGGGCACCCCTCGTGACAGAACGGGATCCCGCAATCCATGCAGCGCGCGCCTTGCGCGCGCAGATCTCTGGTGGCGTAGGGAAGATCCACCTCGCGCCAGTCGTGGACCCGCTCCTCGACGGGACGGGTCGACCGGTGCTGTCGGTCGATCTCGATGAATCCTTTGAGTCTGCCCATCAGAACTAACACATCGGCGGCACTGGTCGACGACTCTCCCCGCGTCGAAGTGCGGCGCGGAGACGAGCCCCCTCATCCGACCGTGACACGAAACCCCTAATATAACAGATACTCTGCCGAGCCAGGTGCGCAGAAGCGCAGTGCGTGATGAGCGGAGAAGAGAGTGCCCGTTCAGTCCCCGGCGGTTCCGACCAGCTCCGCAAACCCCGGCTCCCGCGATTCGGCCCGCGCCCTGGCCTCGGCCTCCAGGACCCGCTTGTAGTCTCGTGGCATCACCTTGACAACGCTCGCGCGCAGCTCGGTCCACTGGTCGAGAATCTGCTGTCCACACGGACTCGACGTGTGGTCGATGTGGCGTGTAATCAACTCGCGCACGAGCTCAGCGTCGTCGTCGTCGAGCGTCTCGAGATCGACCATGCCCGTGTTGCAGCGGCTGGCGAACTTGCCATCCCGGTCGAGGACGTAGGCGATTCCGCCGCTCATTCCAGCTGCAAAGTTCCGTCCGGTCGGTCCGAGAATGACGACCCGTCCACCGGTCATGTATTCACACCCGTGGTCTCCGATTCCTTCGACCACGGCATGCACGCCGCTGTTGCGGACGCAGAACCGCTCGCCAGCGACGCCATGCACGTACGCCTCGCCGGCGGTGCCCCCATAGAGTGCCACGTTGCCGATGATGATGTTCTCCTCGGCGACGAACGTGGACGCGCGTGGCGGAAATATGCCGAGGCGCCCGCCCGAGAGCCCCTTGCCAAAGTAGTCGTTGGCGTCACCTTCGATGGTCAGCGTGACCCCGCGGGGCACGAACGCCCCGAAGCTCTGTCCGGCCGACCCGGTAAACCGAATGTTTATCGTGGAGTCCGGCAGCCCATCCTGTCCCCATCGACGCGTAATCTCCGACCCGAGCATCGTTCCGACCGCACGGTTGACGTTGAAGATCGGCACACTGAACGACATTGGCGTTTGTCGCTCGATCGCCGGCGCGCAGCGCTCGATCAGCGTGTTGTCGAGCGCCCGCTCCAAACCATGGTCTTGCGTCCTGATCGCCCGCCGTCCCACCGTCTCCGGCACATCCGGGTTGTACAGAATCTGGGACAGATCCAGCCCCTTGGCCTTCCAGTGGCCCACCGCCTCGGCGGTGTTCAGGCGGTCGACCCGTCCGATCATCTCTTCCATGGTGCGGAAGCCCATGGTTGCCATGAGCTCGCGGATCTCCTCGGCTACGAATCGGAAATACGTCTCCACAAATTCCGGCCGGCCGGTGAAGTGCTTGCGGAGGTCCGGATTCTGTGTCGCGATGCCGACCGGACAGGTGTCGAGATGGCAAACTCGCATCATGATGCATCCCGACACCACGAGCGGTGCGGTCGAGAAACCGTATTCCTCGGCACCGAGCAGGGCGGCGATGACGACGTCACGGCCTGTTTTCATCTGTCCGTCCACCTGCACGACGATCCGGTCGCGCAGACGGTTCAGCACCAGGACCTGCTGTGTCTCGGCCAGCCCGAGCTCCCACGGCGCGCCGGCGTGTTTGATGCTGGTCAGAGGCGACGCACCGGTGCCGCCATCATGGCCGGAAATCAGCACCACGTCGGAATGCGCTTTCGCGACCCCGGCCGCGACCGTGCCGACACCCACCTCGGCGACGAGCTTCACATGGACCCGTGCCCGCGAGTTCGCGTTCTTCAGGTCGTGGATCAGCTGCGCCAGATCCTCGATCGAGTAGATGTCGTGATGGGGGGGCGGCGAGATCAGCGGCACACCCGGGGTGGAGTAGCGCACCTTTGCGATCCACGGGTACACCTTGTAGCCGGGCAGCTGTCCGCCCTCTCCCGGCTTCGCCCCCTGCGCCATCTTGATCTGCAGGTCGTCGGCGTTCACCAGATACTCGCTGGTCACTCCGAAGCGTCCTGATGCGACCTGCTTGATCGCGCTACGCCGCAGGTCGCCGGCGGCGTCCGGGGTGAACCGCGCGGGGTCCTCCCCGCCCTCGCCGGTGTTCGACTTGCCCCCGAGGCGGTTCATCGCGATGGCCAGGGTCTCGTGCGCCTCAGCGCTGATCGACCCGTAGGACATCGCTCCGGTGGAGAACCGGGCGAGAATCGCCTCCACCGGCTCGACCTCGTCGATCGGTATCGGGGTGTCGGCAGACCGCAGCTCGAACAGGCCACGTAGCGTCGCCAGTTTTCGGCTCTGGTCGTTGACCAGCCGGGCATATTCCCGGTAGATGTCGTAGCGACCGCTCCGGCTGGCGTGCTGAAGCTTGTAGACCGTTTCCGGGTTGAACAGGTGATACTCGCCGTCCCGACGCCACTGATACTCGCCCCCGCTGTCGAGCTCGCGGCCCTCGTCGCCGCGGGTCGGAAACGCGCGCTGATGGCGCTGCTGCACCTCGGCCGCCACGGTGTCGATGCCGATGCCGCCGATCCGTGAGGCGGTCCAGGTGAAGTAGCGGTCGACGAACGGCTTATTCAGACCGACGGCCTCGAAGATTTGAGCCCCGCGGTAGCTCTGCAGCGTGGAGATCCCCATCTTCGACATCACCTTCAGCACTCCCTTGGTCAGCGCAAGAATGTGGTGCCGGATGCCCTGCGGCGGGTCGATGTTGGAAATCTCACCTTCGCAGATCAGCTCTTCGATAGTCTCGAATGCCAGATACGGGTTGATGGCCCCAGCGCCATAGCCGAGGAGCAGCGCCATGTGATGCGCCTCCCGCGCCTCGCCCGATTCGATGATCAGTCCGCATCGGGTCCGCGTGCCTTCGCGGACAAGATGGTGATGCACGCCGGCGGTCGCCAGCAGGCTCGGGATCGGCGCATGCTCGGCGCTGACCCCGCGGTCTGAGAGCAGCAGCAACGCGGCCCCCGCCTCGACCGCGGCACTGGCCTGATGACACAGCTCGTCCATCGCGCGTTCGAGCCCGCTCGCGCCTTCTCGAGGGTCGAAGAGCATCGACAGCGTCACGGCGCGGAGCGTCGGGTCGGTGTTGTTCCGCAGGGCCGCCAGTTCCTCGTTGTCGAGGATCGGGTAGTCGATCCGGATCTGGTGACAGGATTCCGGCTCCGGTTTCAGCAGGTTGCGCTCCGGGCCCAGCGTCGAGCCCATGTCGGTGACGAGCTCCTCCCGGATCGCGTCGAGCGGCGGGTTGGTGACCTGCGCGAAGAGCTGCTTGAAATAGTCGTAGAGCAATCGCGGCCGGTCCGACAGCACCGCCAGCGCAGTGTCGGTGCCCATTGATCCGATCGGCTCGATCCCCTTCGCGGCCATTGGGCCCAGCAGAAAGCGTAAATCCTCTTCGGTGTAGCCGAATGCCCGCTGCCGGCGCCGGATCGACTCGCTGTCGGGCGGCGCCGTGTAGGGAGGAGCGGACAGGTCCCGGAGATGCATGACGTGGGTGTCGAGCCACTCCCGATAAGGGTGCTCGGCCGCCAGCGTCGACTTGATCTCCTCGTCATCGATGATGCGGCCCTGGGCCGTGTCGACAAGGAAGATTCGGCCGGGATGCAGTCGTTCCTTGACCAGGACATCCTCCGGCGGGACATCGAGCACACCGACCTCTGAGGCCATGATGACCAGGTCGTCCTTGGTGACGTAGTAGCGTGACGGACGCAACCCGTTGCGGTCGAGCACAGCGCCGACCACCGTGCCGTCGGTGAACGCGATCGACGCCGGGCCGTCCCATGGTTCCATCAGCGAGGCGTGATACTCGTAGAACGCCTTCCGGTCGGGGGACATCGACTCGTGCTTGCTCCACGGCTCCGGGATCATCATCAGGATCGCGTGAGGCAGCGACCGGCCGGTCATGACCAGGAATTCGAGCACGTTGTCGAACGTGGCGGTGTCGCTCTGGCCCTCGCGAGCCACCGGAAACAGCTTCTGCAAATCGTCTCCGAACAGCTCCGATCGGCAGAGCGACTCGCGGGCGCGCATCCAGTTGATGTTGCCCCGAAGGGTGTTGATCTCGCCGTTGTGGGCCACGTAGCGATAGGGATGCGCCAGCGGCCACGAGGGGAACGTGTTGGTGCTGAAGCGCGAGTGGACGAGCGCTAGCGCCGACTCGACGTCCGGGTCCGCCAGATCCGGGAACATGGTGGTCACCTGGTCGGCGATCAGCATGCCCTTGTAGACGATCGTCTGCGACGACAGGCTCGCGATGTAGAACAGGTCCGCCTCGTCCAACCCGAGCTCGGTGACCTCGCGGGCAATCCGCTTCCGGACGACATAGAGCTTGCGCTCGAAACGCGCCTGGGCGTCCGGACCGTCTCCAAAGTCGGCGCCGCGACCAATAAACACCTGTCGGATGGCGGGCTCACCCTGGCGGGCGGTCTCGCCCAGCGCGCTGTCGTCGGTCGGGACCTTCCGCCAGCCAAGCACGTGCTGACCTTCTTCGAGCACGATCCGCACGACGCGCTCCTCGACACGGATCTGCTCGTTGGCGGGACGCGGCAAAAAGAGCATGCCGACGCCGTATTCCCCGGCGGGCGGAAGCGTGAACCCGAGCGCGGCGGTCTCCCGGCGCAGAAACTTGTCGGGCACCTGCAACAGCAGGCCGGCGCCGTCGCCGGTGTTCTGCTCGCATCCGCACGCGCCGCGATGGAGCAGATTGACCGCTACCTCGAACGCCTGCTCCACCAGCTTGTGGGACCGGACGCCTTTGATATTGACGACAAAACCGACCCCGCACGCGTCGTGTTCGTAACTGGGGTCGTAGAGTCCCTGGGCGGACGGTCGCCTGGTGTGGGGTCGCGTCATAGCGTCGCTTCCCCTGTGGCGTTGGTGCTCGGACGGGTCCGCGCGCCCTCCGAGGTCCGGCCCTCGCCGGCGAGTGGACGCGGCCCGGACGTCGTGCGTGAATGGACCGGTTGGGTCGGGGCGCTGGCTTTGCCGTTCTGGAGCAACGTGATGAACGCCTTGACCGTCGGGTTCAGCCGCCGATTGCGTCGATGCACGATGCTGAGCGGGCGGACCAGCTGCGGCTCGCCCTGAGGCAGGATAAATCTCGCCTGCACCAGCGTTCGGCGTTGCACCTCGCGTTGTAGTGTCGGCTCCGGCAGGACCGCGATTCCGGCGCCTTCGTCGACCGCCTGCTTGATCGTCTCGATGTTGTCGAACTCGGCGGCGACGTTGACCTCCACGTCGTGGCGCCTGAGAAACCGGTCGACTTCTCGTCGGACCGGCAGCTCGCGGGCGAACGCCACGAACTGCTCGTCTACCAGGTCGGTTGGCCGCACGCCGCCCTGCCGCGCAGCAAGTCGCGCAAATCGATGCGTCGGGGAGCAGGCGACCACCATCAGCTGACGGTGCCAGGGAATGGCGGTGAGCTCCCGGCCGGGCGTCACGAACGACATGAGACCGAGGTCAGTTTGGTCGTTCAGAACACGCTCGCAGATGCCGTCCGGGTGCATGTATTCCAGGTCGACGTCGGCGCCTGGTGCGACGGCGCGAAACTGATCCACGTACTGGTTCAGGTGGTGTAGCCCAACCGAGTAGATGGCGGCCAGCCTGACTGTGTGGCCCGACCGGTCTTGGCGGCGCTGCACCGCGCCCTCCAGCTCGTGATATCGCTCGACGATTTCCTGGCACCCTTTGAAGAAAATCTTGCCTTCCGGTGTTAGCACCCACGGGCGCTTGGAGCGATCGATGAGCTGCGCGCCGAGATGCTTTTCCAGCTGGCGCACCGCTTGACTGGCGGCCGACTGGCTCACAGAGTTGGCTGCCGCTCCGCGGGAGAAACTCTGGTGGCGGACCACGTCGCAGAAGATGTTGAGCGTTTCGATGTGCATGGGACTGAACACTCTATCACATGCTCAGCTAATGACTCGAGCTCTCGATATTAGCCGTGCTTATGCCAATGTCGCCTCCGGCGACACCCGCCGCGGGGGGCGCGGATCGAAGACGGTGCAACGTTACAGCCGCGCGGCGATTGTTTCGAGTGTTGCCGCCGCCGGAGTGCGCGCGAGCACTTCGAGCCGCGCGCGAGGGTCCGCCTCGCGGGTGAGTGTCCAGACGGCGCCGCCTGACAGTGTGGTCAGGAAGGCATCCAGGGCCGGGCGAATCGCCGTGAGGGTCTCGGCCCGGTTCGGAGCCAGCAGACGATCGTTGGCAACGCACTCGAGCTCGTTTCCACGGAACCGCACCGGTCCGGGCAGCAACGTGTCCGTTTCGAGCAGTCGTCCCGCGCCTAGCAGTATCCGGCCCAGGGAGGCCAGTCTCTCTGGTAGCGCGCCATCGAGCGGTTGCCGGCGCGCGTATTGGAGCCCCAGCCGTCCACCGCTTCGGTCCAGGACATAGTGTCCCTCATGAGCCGCGAGCAGGACACACGGTCCGGTCGCCATGTGAGAGTAGTCGGCGACGTCAATCAGCAGACCGTCCACTGCCCGCGTCTGGATCCAGCGGTGAAACACCGGGATGACGTCTGCGGGCCGGAGCACCGACTCGTCATCGAGAAAGATCTTCACGGCGAGCCGCTGCACGTTGGCGACGTCGGTCGTGTCGGGGGGGGCGGTGGCCACGGTGCTGTTCGTCATTTTCGTCACTGTGGCCGCTCAGTGACTGCCGCTCGGCCAGCTGCCGTCGGCATCGCGGGCTGACTGGCCAGCTTCGCTTGACAGGCGTGCGTCGCTTCCAGGAACAGCTGGGCTTCTGCGATCAGTTGACGGGCCGTGTCCCGGTCGACTGCCGGCTCGGCCTGCGCGTGACGGCGGAAGAGATACTGCGCGAACTTACCGCCGGCGTACTTGTCGAAGAAGATTTCGGTATCGAAGAAGCGGGTCCGGAACTCGGTGACGATCTGGTCTGGTTCGTCCGAGATGTCGATGAACTCCGTCTTGATGAGCCCCTTGGCAGCCTGAAGCATCGCGCCGTAGGCCAGCGCGTCCGCCTGTACGACGTCGCCCGTCTCGAGCTGGAGCTGGGCTTCGAAGACCTGGCTCTCGGCGCCCACGAGGTCGAACTCGGTCAGCGAGACCACCTCCCCGGCACACTCGCCTACCCCCATGTCGCCGATGCCGAATTCGCGCGGGTCACCCCAATCGCGGTAGTAATCCGAGTCCACATCATGGGGCGGCACCGCCGTCAGGTCATCGAACATTTCGCGTAGCGCCCGCTTGCCGACCCGCGAGGTGAAGTCGTAGAAGCTCTCTGCTTCCCGCCGGTTGCTCACGAACTGGTCGGTGATGCGCCGGACGACCCCCGGTATGTTCTTCGAGGGCACGGCGCCGATGGCCAACCCATAGGCGCCGCCGTTGTCGGCCCACTTGCCGCCGAGCACGACCTGGAAGTGCGGCACGATGTGACCGCCGATGTGGCGGCTGACCCCGTAGAAGCCGAGGTCGCAGATCTGGTGTTGTCCGCACGAATTGAAACAGCCGCTGATCTTGATGCGCAGCTGCCGAACCGCGTAATCCAGTGTTTCCATCTGTTCGGCGAGCCGGTGCTCGAGCTCAGCGGCCAGCCCCCGAGACGACGCGATGCCCAGCTTGCAGGTGTCGGTGCCGGGACAGGCGGTGATGTCGGCGATCGCCCCTGCTCCAGGTCTGGCCAGCCCGATCGACTCGAGCTCGCGATGGAGCGCCGGCAGATCAGACTCTCGCACCCAGCGCAGTGCGATGTTTTGTTCGACCGTGGTCCGGATGGTGTCACCCACGAAGCGCCGCGCCACGTCGGCCAGCCGCCGGAGCTGCCAGCCGCTCAGGTCGCCGAGCGGCAGACTCACCGTGGTGACCACGTAGCCTGGCTGACGCTGGCGGTATGCGTTGGTCCGTGCCCAGGCTGCGAAGGCCGGTGAGCCTGAACCATCGCCGAGCGGTTGCCCGGTTTTGAGCGGCTGCTCGCCGTAGGCCGGCAGGCGTTCCAAATAGTCGGTCCACGCCTCATCGTGAGCCAGCGTGGCCCGTTCCTCGCGCACCAACCGCCGAAATTCATCGAGACCCAGCTGCGCCACGAGGAACTTGACGCGGGCGCGGGCGCGGTTGCGCTTTTCGCCCAGCCGCGCGAACACCCGGGCGATCGCCTGGAGGGTCGGCAGGATCTCGTCTGCCGCCATGAACGGCTCGAACAGCCGGGCCTCGTGTGGCACGGCCCCGAGTCCGCCCCCGACATGCACTTCGAAACCGTGCTGCTCGACTCCGTCCACCTCGCGGGTCACCGCGATGGCACCGAAGTCGTGCATCGTGACGAGCCCGCAGGCGTGCTCCCGGCAGCCTGAGAACGCTACCTTGAACTTACGGCCGAAATTCTGGGCGTCGGGGTGACCGAGCAGGAAATGCATCGCGGCGTCGGCATACGGTGTCACGTCGAAGGGCTCGTCTCGGCAGACCCCGGCAATCGGACAGGCGGTGACGTTGCGGACGGTGTTACCGCACGCCTCGCGGGTCGTGATGCCGACCGCCGCGAGCCGCCGCATCAATGATGGCGTGTCGTCGATGTGTACGTAGTGCAGCTGCACGTCCTGGCGCGTGGTGATGTGACAGACGCCGTCACTGTATTCCTCCGACAGGTCCGCGAGTGTATCCATCTGGTCCGCCGTGAGCCCGCCGAACGGAATCTTGATGCGCTGCATCCCGGGCGCATCCCAGACCGTGTCGGGACCCTTGGTCTGTCCGTTCGAAGGAAACGGCAGCATCTTCACGCCGGTGCCGTCGTTCCGCTGGCCGTTGTCATAACGTTGTCCGTAGGCGCCCCGGCGCAGCCGGGTCTCGGCGAAAACCTTGTCGTCGATCTTGCCCTGGCGTTTCAGGGCGGTCTGGTTCTCGTAGGTGTCGATCTCTCGAGCGAGCGCCGCCGGTATGCGGTTTCCCAGGGCGTCCTTCCAGGTCATTGTCAGCCTTTCCCCTCGACGACGGCGCTCGGGGCTCGGTCGGGGCACGCCGCGAGCTGTGCGTGCAGATCGACGACATTTCCGATGACGATCGTGCCGGGGTCGTTGGCATCGGTCGCCTCCGGTGCCGTCCCGAGGTCCCCAAGCGTGCCGACCCACGTGCGGGTGTGCGGTGTCGATGCCGCGAACACGACGGCGACGGTCGTCCCGATTGGCCACCCACGGTCTATTAGACAGGTCGCGATCGCGTCGCGGTGCGCCAGGCCCATCAGCACGACCACGGTGAGCGTCGAGGGCGCAAGCGAGCCCAGAACCGGCCGGTAGCTCGCCTCGTCGTGCCCGGAGACGACGACGAACCCGGAGGACAGTCCGCGGTGAGTGACTGGAATTCCGGCGAGCGCGGGCGCCGCGACCGCCGTCGTCACTCCCTGTACCACCTCGAACGGGATACCGTGTGCCCGGAGCGCCAGGGCTTCTTCGCCACCACGGCCGAGCACATACGGGTCGCCACACTTCAGGCGGACCACCCGGCGTCCGCGACGCGCGGCCCGGATCATGACCCGGGTGATGGTCTCCTGACGGACCGACTTGCGGCCGGCGCGTTTGGCGACCGAGAAACGTTGCGCGCGCGTGGCCAGTGCGACCACGTCAGGGGTGACCAGCGCGTCAAAGAGGACCAAGTCGGCCGCTCGCAGGCGGTCGAGCGCCTGCACGGTCAGGAGGTCCGGGTCTCCCGGTCCGGCGCCGACGAGCGAGACGAATCCCACCTTCATCACAAATCAGCCCTGTCGATCTTCATAGAGACCGGCCAGTGCGCGCAAGAGGAGCGGTCGCCGCTGGTCCATCGGGACGCCGGTCGCCGCCCACTCGATGCGCTGGTCACGCGCGATCGCCAGCCAGCGCGGGATCTCATCCTCCGGCAGTAGGCCGTCGAGCGCCTGGCGGATCAGCGCCGCGAGCGCCGGCGCTTGCCCGTCGGTCGAGATAGCCACCGTGACTCCGCCGCGCCGCACCACGCCGCCGAGATAGAGGCTGGCATTCGGTGGGTCGTCCACCGCGTTGACGAAGACCCGCCGGGACTCCGCTTCCGCCGCGACCTCGCGGTTGACGGCGGGCGGCCCGGCTGCCACAACCAGCCAGGCGTTATCCAGGTCGGATGCCTCGAATGGCCCGCGCCGGATGGTCGCCGTGCTCCCGGCGATCTCCGGCGTGACCTGCGGCGCGACCACCGTGACCTGGGCGCCGGCATCGAGCAAAGAGCCCAGCTTGGACGTCGCGACCGACCCGCCCCCGACGATAACCACCGGACGACCCGCCAGCTTCAGGAATACCGGGAACAGCGACGCTGCTGCTGCGCTCATGAACGACTCCCGCTGCAATGACGAAGAGGTCCGGTCTAGCGGCTCGTATCAGTGGCGTCGGGCGCGGCCGCCGTTTCGGCCAGCGGCGCATGAAGACCACACTCGGTCTTGGCGGCGCCACGCCAGCGGCCCGCCCGGTCGTCTTCGCCCGCGGCAACGCCGCTGGTGCACGGCAGACAGCTGATGCTCGGATATCCGCGGTCGTGCAGCGGGTTGTAGGGTACGTCGTGACGCAGCAGATAAGACCAGATGTCTTTCTTGGTCCAGCGAATGAGCGGGTTTACCTTGCCGAGACCGTACTTTGCGTCCCATTCGACTGCGAGCGCCTTGGCGCGAGCGGCGGTCTGGTCACGGCGGATGGCGGTAATCCACGCATCGAACCTGTCGAGCTCCGCTTCTAGCGGTATGACCTTGCGCATCTGGCAGCATCGTTCCGGCTCCCGCGTCCAGAGCTCTGGACCGTGCTCCGCCGCCTGCTCGTCGACCGTGAGATCGGGGCCGACGCTGCGGATTGTCAGCGCATAGTGCGTCTCGAGACGTCGCCAGAGGTTGTAGGTCTCCGGGAACAGGAGGCCCGTATCGAGCGTGAAGATATCGATCGGAAGACGATGGCGCGCGATCAGATCGATCACCACACAGCCCTCCGCACCAAATCCGGTCGCGAAGGTCTGCTGTGAGCCGAACTGATCGACGGCCCACTGCAGTATCTCGAGCGCTGTTGCCGTTTCGAGCGCGCGGCCCGAATCGGCCAACTCTGTCGTGTCGGGACGAGCCAGTGTGCTGGTCATTCGTGTTCCTGGCTCGGTGACGCCAGTGCGGGCTTGGTGGAGCTGCCGGGGCGGTGGTCGATCGGTCGGCGTCCGAGGTTGAGCCGGTTCCAGATCCGTTCATGGCCGTAATAGAGCACCATCTTCGCCACACCCTCGAGTAGACCGATCGTGACCGCGATGTCGGTCCGACCGGTGAAGGCGTAGACCAGCAACGTCGTGGTCAATGTGGCCAGAATGCGCCACGAGACCGCCTTGTAAACGGACCGCCAAGCCGATTCTTCGTACATCGTGTCTTCCTGCTCGTGCGTGCGACAGTTCCTGCCGCGGTCCACAAAAAAAGCCCGGGAGCTTGTGGCCCCGGGCTTTCGATCTCGTGCGTTGGCGCTTGCTTACTTGTTGGCGTGATGCTTCAGCGCTACAGGACCGTCGGCTCGGGGGCCCAGGGGGCCTCCGTACAACAGCAGACGGCTCGTGCGCGGATGATCACAGCCCTTTCAATCTACCGCTTGAGAGGGGACTTCGTCAAGCGGGGGGATGGGCCCCAGGGCCGTCGAACTCATGTCGGCTCCGGTTCCAGGGAATCCGCCACTCCAGGCTTCGTGCTCCGTGATGCGGTGGTGGGGAGCCTCCGCCGGTCCGCTCATCGGAGATACCCCAGACTGCGCAGTCGCTCGAGCTCCTCGCCCGACAGTATGTCGGTCAGCTCGTCGTCTGCTGGCAGCCGTGCGGCTTCAGACCGCCGTCGCCACCGTTCCAGCTCCGCAGCCAGCCGTTCGACAACCTCTGGGTGATCGGCCGCGACGTCGGTCAGGTTCAACGGGTCTCCCAGGTGGTCATAGAGCTCGTACTCCGGCTCACTCGTCTCGCGAGCCGTGTTGTGAATCAGTCGCCATCCGTCGAGGATCAGCGCGTACGATTCGTGACGGTCGTCGGCGCCAGCTTCTGCTCGCACATGCTCCTCGGAGACCGCGGGCCGCACAATCCAGCCCGGCTCGTCTGTCCTGCCCTCCACGCCAAGCAGCGGCATCAGGCTCTGTCCTTGTAGGCTGTCTGGCACCCCCACGCCGCTCAGTTCGAGCAGGGTGGGCATCAGGTCGATCGTCCTGACCGTCTCATCGACGTGGTGGCCGCCCGGCAAGTGACCGGGCGCCCAGAGGATCAGCGGCACGCGTGTGAGCTCGCCGTAGACCGACTGCCCGTGCCAGGAGTTGCCATGCTCGAGGAACTCTTCACCGTGGTCGCCGACGACGGCTACCACCACACGATTGGCGAGGCCTAGTTGCTCGAGGTGCTCGAGCAGACGGCCGATCTCGGCGTCCATGCCCCGAATCGAGCCGTCATACCAGGCCTGGCGATACGCCATGAACGCGTCCACATCGATGCCGGAGGTGTCGACGTTGGCCCGACTCGGCATGACCTGTCCCCGCAGGAACGGGCTCTCGATATGCGGCCGCACTTCCGCGACACGCTTCTCGTGCGCGGCCCGACCGGCGGGGTCGGCCCACATCGTGTTGTACGGGGGCCGCGGCTCGAACGGGCTGTGCGGGTCGAACAGGTGCAGGAAGACGAAGAACGGCACATCGCGATGGAGGTCGAGCCACGGCAGCAACCGGTCGACGTACTCGCGCGCCGACTTGCCCTGGCTGGGTCCGGTTCGTGAGGCTGCTTCGTGCAGCTCTTCGAACCCCTGGTGCAGATTCGTCGCGGCGCCGCTGAAGTTGACCGACGAGAACGACAGTGTAGCGTGGCCGGTCGCCCGGTACAGCTCGGCCAGGGTGGTGGCCGAGCTTGGCAGCCGGTCGGGCACGTCCTTCACGGTGTGTGTCGTCGGGTAGAGTGAGGTCAAGATGGACGGCGTCGATACCTTGGTCCAGGTTGCCTGTGCCACCGCGTCGTCGAACCGCGTCCCGGCGGCGGCCAGACGGGCGAGCGACGGTGTCGTATCGCGATCGTAACCGTAGACGCCGAGGTGATCCGGGCGGATCGTGTCTGCCATGACGACGATGACACCTTGCGGCGTCGATTTGGTCCCCGCCTCGCGCGCTTCCCGGTGGCGTACAACCGGCGACCCCCACAACCCGATCACACCCGTCTCGCCTGCCTCCAGCGAGAGCGACAGCGTCACGTCCTGGCCCGCCAGTGCTGTCAGGTCCACGGGCACCCGCTCCCACCGGTCGGGTGTCGTGACGGTCCGTTCCAGCAGAACCTGACTGCCGTCACTGCCTGCGGGGCCGCGAATCTGCGCCTCGACCCGGAAGGTGACCGGTTTCTCGTCCATGGTACCAATCGACAGATCGAGCCACGGTCGGTCCGACAGTGTGACCGGGATCCGAATCGCTTCGGGTGCTTTGGTCACGATCGACTCGTGAAATACGTCGTCCAGACCACGCCAGGACACGCCCGAAGGGGTCTCGGCCAGCTGTTCCCGGTCGAACACCAGACGCACGGAGCGGATCGCGAATCGGGCGCCGACGGCATCGCTTGGGTTGAGGAACACACGACCGATAGACGACGACGGTCGGTTGTCGGTCGCGCTCAGTCGGTAAGTTCGCACTTCGTCCCCAGGCAGCAGCGGGGTCGACAAGGCCCAGGTCTCGTCGGCGCGCACATTGTCGAGATCCACCTCACCCCGTCCGCGGAATTCGACTTCGAGGGTCGTGCCGTCGGAGACCAGCAGCTCGATGTCGACCGCGTGCAACCGGTCGCGGCGTCCCCCGTCGTCCCGCCACTCGACGTGAACGATGCCCGACTCGGTCGTCGTCTCACCCGTGAGCAGGCCGTCGTGGACCGCCAGCCCGGTGACGCCGCCCCCGTCCTGCCACCCATACAGCCCCGCCTCGCCAGAGCCGGGCTCGTCAAAGCGCCAGCGCGCACGTGGTGGCGCGGTCGGCGCCGCGCTGTCAAGGATCTCGACCCCGTCCCCGTCCAGGAGGTCGACGAGGTGCTGGGTGTATGGCGCCTCGGGCATTCCGGCGCAGCCGGACAACAGCGCCGCGACGGCAAGCCAGCGCAGCCGACGTGTCCTGTCGCTCCGGTCGATCATGTGCGCCGACCCATCGCACTCAGCATGACCAGTCGCGCATTGCCTTGGAGGGCTTCCATCTCAATTTGATGAGACACGCGCAGGCAATACAAGAGTATGGCGTAGCTAACCAGGATTGCGAACCTGACGGGATGCTCGATCGCAAGATACGTGATCGCGCCGTCGAAGAACGTCGGCAGGACATATCGCAGGATGTCGACGAGCCATGACTGCGCTGTCGAGAGCTCGGGCCAGCAACAGTCGATGGGCGGCCGATCCGCACCGCGAATCCACAGCACGCCGGACGCCGCCACCACGGCGAGCGAGCTCATCAGGAACGTCCAGTACAGCCCGATCCGGCTGTTCTTGAAACTATCGAGCCGAGCGCGAAATGAGCTGTAGCTTTCGGCGTCCTGTCGTGCTCCGGAGCCGACCCGGCTCGCGTCGGCGTCTGCCGGAGACAATGGGCCTGCCGGTGTGACGGCCACGTGGAATTTCGCGGGCAGATTTCCCGGTGTGTAGCCGGCCGTTCTCAGCTCCAGCCTGTCGAGAACCGACTCGTGAATCCGGACAAGCGTCTTCGCCACGGAACAGAGATCTTCGATGGGACGGGGCTGGTAGCGATAGAAGATATTGAACCCGCTGCGCGAGTCGTACACCTTCCCGAACGGATTCGCGTCGGCCCGTGCATCGCGCTTCGTCTCCGGTTTCAACAAGAGCCCGCCAGATGGATCCGAGCCGCTCAGCGCGTCACGGTGCTCATTCAGCCGCTCCATCATCCAGTCGAGTGTGACGTTTGCCAGCTCATCGCGGGGATATCCGCCACCGACGTTCGAGTGCATGCCCGAGAACCACACCTGTTCGATTGTGCCCCCGCCCTTGAACGTCGCTTCGTTCCAGACCTTTGGCCAGAATGTTCTGCGTTCGTCGTCGACGGCCATGGCGTGATAGACGTTTCTCACGCAGGTCGCCGGTTCCAGATCGTAGAATTTGTGCCGCCGGATGAAGTTCAAGACGTGATCGAACAGCGGGAGCTGGGGAGCACCGAGGGCGGCAACGGTGTCCCAGATGCCCATGAACTCGATCTTGATCGTGGACTCGCGCTCGAATGCCGGGGTCTGCCTGAACAGCTCCTGCACCGACCTGAGCAACTTTCGAATCGACCACCTGCCACCGCGGTTGGCGTAGTGCCGCATGACGGCGTCGATCCGATCCTGAAAAACCTCCTCGTCAAGACCTCCGTCCACGTCGCGCGGGTGCTTCACCACGAGTCCGCAGTACTCGACCATGCCGGCAAAGGCGCGGACGGTGGCCGCGCCGCGGCTGAACCCGAAGATGTAGACGTGGTCCTCCGAGCCTGTGTAATGGCGGCCCAGAAATTCGTAGAGATCTCGCACATTCTGTCGGAAGCCCAGTCCGAGCCCGCCCCCGAGCGCCTTCAGAAGCCCGAGCTTCGATGTTCCGACGCCGTTGTCATAGAAGACGACCTGTTGCCGTTTGTTGTCAGGAATGTCGTTGATCCGGACGGCATTGTAGATCTTGAAGACATTGGTGTCCGAGCCCGAGCCCCCCTTGTTTCCGGTTCCGTCCGAGCAGAGCACGATGTTCTTCGGCATCGGTTCCTCCCCTGTGTTGGGCTCCTGTCCGTCCGCGACCACGAGAGCATCGAGTCACGAACATACCAGACGGATACTGGCGTTACGGAACGTCGGAACCGGTGACGCGCCGACAGCGGTCTTTCGACTTGAAAACGAGGGGACGAAGTAAACCGAACCTGCGTCCGGGATGTCCGGCCAATCCGCGCGCCGCCTCCGCGGTCCCTCGAGTGCGCGGTCAGCCGGTCACACTTCGACGCCCAGGACCCCTTTGAAGGCAAATCCACACACCATCGACAGCACGAAGAAGCCGATGAGCCAGTCGACGCTGAACCCGAGGAGGTGCATTTCGAGCGGTGGGTAGGCGATTTCGATCGCCTCGATGCTGAGACTTGTCGCGATCGGCGGCTCTCCCGGGTAGAGCAGCGTGTCCAGCATGCCCCGGCCGCTGCGCAACTGCACCACCGAGCCCCACCGCGTGCCGCCAGCGATCCGCTTCTCGATGGTGTCTTCGCCGACGCGCACCACGAGCGCGTGGTCGCCTGGGCGGTCCACGCGCAGACGCCAGGCGATCTCCCGGGTCGAGCGAATCTTCACCGGCGGCGTTTCGATGACGACCCCGTCTGGCACGTCGAGCGCAATTGGCCGGTCGAGCGCCGTGGCGTCACGCACCAGCGCCTTGACGAGGACTGGCTCCCCGGTTTCGAGCGGCCGGACGGCAAACCGCAAGTTGAGCTGGGTCATGATCAGCACGACCGGGACCATCATGATGACAAGCGGCACGAGGGCGAGCCGCATGAACCGGAACGTGTCGCCGAAGATCCGGCCCTGCAGGGACAGCACCACGCCGATGTCGTGCTGAAACAGCCGCACTCCGATCAGATTCCCGCGGATGCGGTCACGGATCTCGTGGATGCGGTCCTGGTCGGACGTCTTGCCGAACAGCCAGACGAGGAAGATGCCAGAGGCGAAGGAGATGACCGTCAGCGCCCAGACCGGGGCCAGCGCGCGGAAGGGCCAGCAGATGACGTCGAAAATCGGCGTCAGGACGACGTTGATCAGGTTGACGAGAGCGACCATGAGCGCGCGCACCTAGGAGATGTAGCCGAGGCCTTTCAACCGCTTCTTGATTTCCTCCTCGGAGTCGGCGCCTTCGAGCTGAGAGATCTCCTTCTCGAGCGCGTGGTTGATGAACTCTTCGACCGTCGAGTAGCCGGCGATCTCCGCATAGCGGGTCGCCTTCTCGAGCAACACCTTGTCGAGCTTCACTTTCGAGCCAAACATGCTTTCGTACTCCCCAGAAGTCAGAAGTCAGAAGTCAGAAAACCGCATTCAATGCCCAAAGCCCAAAGCCGACAGGTCTGGGTTCTTACCTCGGGTCGATCGTATCCTCCCCGATCATTTCCGGCAGCGGCGCCACCCCGAACTCGTCGAGCACCGCCACGGTCAGGTCGTGGAGGGCCGGCGTTTCGAGGCTGATCCGCTGGTTCGTCAGCAGCACCCCGGGCACCAGTCGGCGGTCGTTCGTGTGGTCTCCGCTCCAGGGGTCGTCGTTGTCGACGATGATCTCGTCCGAGAACTCGCCGAGCGGGCTTTCCCACGAGTAGCGATACCCGCGGTCGTAGCCGATGAGGAGGTCCGGGGCCAGCTCGAGATGCGGCCCGACAAACTCGTCACGGGTCTCGAGCACGGACGCGATCGGGTGGTTGCCGTTGCGCTCGTCCACCATCGCGAGCAAACCCTGCTGGAGCTCCTCGAGCAGCTGGTCGTATTCGGCGCCGGGCATCACGATCCCGTTCGGCTCGCGGCCCTGCAGGTTCACGAAGACCCCGCCCATGCCGAACGCGTAGGCCCGCGTTCTGGACCAGTCCACGTTGACGAACATCGGAAGGCCGGTCCGTCGGGACGGGTCCGTCAACGTGATGTAGCCCTGTTCGAGCAGCCAGGTGTTCAGGTTGACGCCCCAGTAGAACGGGGAGAAGCCGTGGTCCGACATGACAATCAGGGTCGTGTCGCCGTCTTCGCCCAGCTCGTCCAGCACGCGTCCCACCGCCTCATCCATCTCCTCGTACAGCGTGGCGATCCCGTCTTGCAGCAGGTCGTCCGCTTCGTAGAGCGGGTGCTCAGGGTCGGCGTAGTGGTAGAGCATGTGCGAGCCCTGGTCCACACTCGAGAAGTAGAAGAACAGGAGCCCCTCCTCGAACGTGTCGAGGAAGTGGTCCAGCGCCCGCCGCCGTTCACCGTAGACGAACTGCGACTGCTCCCAGAACTCGCGACCACTGAAGATGCCCTCCGAGAATGCCTTCGTTTCTTCGGGGAGCTCCTGTGTGTAGAACGGGCCCAGCACATCGTGGAGGTCGGCAGCCCAGTCCTCGGGGCTCGAGAGCGGCATGGCCGGGTCATCGGGGTGGATCTGGAGCGGGCTGACATAGAGCTTGAAGTCGGGTCGGACCTCCTGCAGATAGAAGCGTCCCATCGCGCTGATGTTGACGATGTAGGGGAGTGCCTCGAAGTCGATGGGCACCCAGTCGCTCCACTCGCCTTCGTTGAGCACCAGCTCGGTGTCCTGCACCACGATCTTCGCCACCGGCTCGTCGGGGTCGACGTGCACCTCGAAATCGACAACGAGATCCGGGCTCTCGTACTCGACCTCGCCGCCGCTGGCCACGCCGCCGACCGGGAATTGCCTGAGCGGGTGGGGCGGTCCGAAGAGCTGGGCCTCGACTCGGTCGTTGACCACCTCGACGATCTCGAGGTGACCGGTCATGCCGCCCGAGTCTTCCGGGGGATAGTCGGTAATGTAGGTGTAGATGCCGTGGAGACCCAGGATGTCGGGGGTGCCCATGCCGGCAAACGATCGCCCGCCGTCAACCGGTGGGAAGTTCACCGGCATCCGGAAGATCGTCGTTTCTATCCCGGCCCGGTCGAGCAGCTCCCAGAACGCCTCCCCCCGTCGATACAGCTCGACGTCACCACCCGACAGCGGCACCACCCATGAGCCGAGCTCGAGGCTGCGGCCCTCCGGCCCGATGGCGTAGAAGGGCTCGACGACGTCCATCGTGGCGGGGTCTCGAAGGAGGAAATCGAAGACACCGTGTCCTCCCGGGTCCATCCCGGTGATGAAGGTGGACCAGGCCACCGGGCTGAGCGGCGGCATCGTCGTCTGGAGCGCCGAGAAGTCTCCCTCTTGGGCGAGCCGGGCGAAGTTCGGGAGCCGGCCGTCGGCGATGAACGCCTCGAGCATCCCGTGGTCCATGCCGTCGATGCCGAGGACGATGACCTTTTTGGCTCCGGCACCGTTACCGCAGCCGGCCGCGCCGAGGGTCAGGGCGAGCAGCGCGACGACCAGCCGTGCCACGACTCTCATAGCGCCGCCGCCCGTGCTGCACTCGTGCCGGATTTCGACACGTCGCCAGCGGCCGGGGTGGCCGGCATCAACGATTTCCCGTCGCAATAGGCTGGGACGGCGACCCCGAACAGGTCGAGCACCGTAGGGCCGAGGTCCATGATGCTGGGGGATTCGGCCGCGATCGCGCGGTTCGAGAACAGCATGCCGGGGACGTCCGGCGGGTTGAAATTGTGGTCGCCGCTCCAGTAGCGGGTGTTGTCCTCGATCACCTCGTCGCTGATACCGCCGGTGACCGACGCCCACCCGACCCGGTGACCCGGTCGAAACCCCACGATCAGGTCCGGTGCGTCCCGCACATACGGGCCCGAGTAGACCTTTTGTGCGTCGTAGACCTCGCGCACCGGCTGCACACCTTCCACGTCGTCGACCAGCGCGCGCAACCCCTCTCTGATCTCCCGTTTCAACTCGTCGACGGCACCTGGCTTTACGATGCCCTGGGCCTCGCGGCCCTCCAGATTCAGGTAGATGCCGCCGAAGCCGACCGCGTACGCCTTCGTGCGCGACCAGTCGACGTCGCCGAACATGTCGGCGCCGGTCGGCTGGTCACCCTTGACCGCAAGGAAGCCATGCTGAAACAGCCACGAGTTGAGGTTGACGCCGCGCCGGAACGGCTTGAACCCGTGGTCCGACATGACAAAGAGCACCGTGTCGTCGTCGGCTGTCGCCTCCATCGTGCGGCCGACCAGCTCGTCCATTTCGATGTAGAGCTTGCGAATCGCGTCCTTGTGCTTCCCGTTGCGCCCCCGGTTGGCCGGGTGTTTTGCGTCGAGGTGCCGGAAGAACATGTGCTGCAGCCGGTCGGTGATGTCGAAGACGCAGACCACCGCGCCGCGCGAGGTCTTGTCGAGGGCATCGAAGTACATCCGCTCGCGTTCCTCGTGAATCAGGTAGGTCTGCTCGAGGAAGGCGTCTTCGTCGATGACCTCCTCGTTCAGCGCCGAGGTGTCCTCGCAGAGCCCGAGCGTCGAGTAGCGCCCCTGGGTCTTGGACAGATAGACGGCGTAGGTGAACGGGTGCGAGATCGGCAACGCCGGAGTGTCAGGATCGATGTTGATCGGCGTCATGTAGAGCTTGAGGCATGGGTCGGTCTCGAGCAGATAGAACCGCACGATGCCAGTGACCGTCATCGCCAGCCCCGGCTTGAAGTCGAGCGTGACCCAGGGCGTGTACTGGCGGTGTTTCAGCGGATGCACGGCGCCATCGAGATGCAGTTCGGCGTCGCCGTTCGAGCCGGCGCGCACCTCGAACGGCAGGGTGAGCTCGCCGCCACCCTTACGGAGGCTGTTCTCGGGTCCGGTGAAGACCCCGCGAGCGACCCCGTTCGTCCACTCCACAGGCACCCGCACACCGCTCGTCATGCTCAGCCGCTCGGTCGTGTCGCTGCTGAAGTAGTAGTAGGTGCCCTGGCTTCCGTTGAGATCCGGGACGCTCATCGCCGAGAGCAGCGTGCCGTTGAACTTCTCGGCCGGGAAGGTGATGGGCACCCGCAAAATGGTGCTGACGATACCGTGGTCGCCCAGAGTCTTCCAGAACGGCTGGCTGCGCCGTCCCGCTTCGATCAACGGCTTGCCAAGGGGGATACGGAATGGTCCCAGTGGCAGCGACCGTTTCGGCGGCGCCACACGCGCTGAGCAGAGCTCGGGCAGATGTGACTTCCGGTTCGGGACGAGGAAGTCGAAGATCCGGTGCTTGCCGGGGTTGCAGCCGGTCTGGAACGAGGTCCAGGCGACCGGTGACTCGGCAAGCAGTGTGGTCCGCAGTCGGTGAAAGCTGCCTTGTTGCCGCAACTTGGAGAAGTTTGGCAGCACTCCTTCTTCCATCAGCTGCTCGGTCAGCTCCGGGTCCTGTCCGTCGAGACCCAGGACGATCACGCGCTTCACCCGGCTGGCGGCCAGCGCGCGGTTCCCGCGCACCTTTTGGATGGCCAGGCGGATCGGCCAGGTCAGCAGCGTCACCACAGCCAGAACCATCGTGAACAGGAGGATGAAGAGCGAGGAGACGAAAGCGAAGCCGGCACCGGGCCCAACATACGCCTGGGCCGGCGTCGGTGCGAACAACAGACCGCCGACCAGGACGCAGGTTGCGAAGAGGAGTCGAATGCGGATGGCGGCCATCGAAGACCCTCGTGTCCGATTACGTCGCGCGGTTGCGATAGAGCTGCTCGTCGACCACCTCGGTCATCTTGTCGACGTCGAGGCGATCGCCGAGGAATCGGTTGACCTGGGTTGCCACCTCGCGCGGGCTGTTCAGCGCCGCGCGGTGGTCTACATAGAGCACTTCGCAGTTGGGCCGGCCAGCGAGCTGGCGTTCCATCTTCGTGAGGTGGGCGGCGAATAGCTTGGCCATTTCCTCATCGTCGGCGGTGCCGCCTGGGTCGCCGCGGCGTTCGAGCATCTTGCGCTGGGACGCCAGCACCTCCTGGAGATTCCGCCGGACGAACACGATCTTGTAGTGATGCGTGGATGGCAGGTGCTGGAGAAGGAACGAGATGACCTTCAGGCACTTTCCATGGGCGCCATCGAGCCACGATGCGTCTCCGCCCTTGTCGAGCTCCTTGACCTGTTCCAGCTCGTGGTAGCCCTTCGGGTTGTCGTCGTCCGCTACACGGATGCCGTCGACAACCGTCTCGAGTCCGCCTGCCGCCAACATGCCCATGAGCATCGACGTCCCGGACCGGGGCAGGCCCGAGACGACGACCACCGAGTGATCGACATCGGGGGCGCCGCCACCGAAAAGACGACTGAGGAATCCCACTACGGCAGCTATTTGAGTCGATGGCCGGGGTAGCGTCAAGGTCGCGCCGCCATTGGGTTTGCTGCGCGGCCGTTCTGGGCGCTACACTTCGCCTCGCGATGGTAACGATCGACGCGGTCAACGAGGTGGCGCTGCGCGCCGGCGAGGTGGTGCTCAGGCACTACCGGGCGAATGACACCTGGGTGAAGAAGAAGGCGGACGGGTCGCCGGTGACCGGCGTCGATCTGGAGGCGGAGGAGATCATCCGGGACGGGTTGCTGCGGCTCGACGCCTCGATGCCCTACGTGTCCGAGGAGCGTGAGCTGCCAGCCTACGACGTGCGACGCGCCTGGCCGCGGTACTGGCTGGTGGACCCGCTCGACGGCACCAAGGAGTTCATCAACCGGACCGACGAGTTCACCGTCAACATCGCCCTGATCGACGGTGACGAACCGTTGCTCGGCGTGGTTGTCGCACCGGCGTCCGGGTTGCTCTATTACGCGCGGACCGGCGATGGAGCCTGGAAGCGGGAGGGCGATGGGGCGCCCGAGCGTCTCCGGTCCACCCTGGCGGACCCGTCGGGCCCGTTACGGATCGTGGAGAGCCGTTCGCACCCGAGCCCGGCGCTCGAGGTGTTTCTCGAGCCGTTTACGATTGCCGAACGGGTCAAGAGCGGCAGCTCGCTGAAGTTCTGCGTGGTGGCCGACGGTCGCGCCGACGTCTATCCTCGGCTCGGCCCGACAATGGAATGGGATGTGGCGGCCGGCGACTGTGTGTATCGCAATTCCGGGCATCCGAAGCCTCACCCGGGGACGTTGCGCTACAACAAGCCCTCCTTGAAGAACGGCAGCTTCGTCATCGGGCTGGCGCCGGGGACATATGAGTTGCCCGACGACGAAAGAAGTCAGGAGTCAGAGAACAGAAGTCAGAAGGAAGTCTGAGGGCTTCGCCGGCGTCGTTTCCTACTGACCGGTCGGCTTCCGTGATACATTGAAGCGATTGTCAGCACGACCCGGGTCGCTGGTTGTCTGGGTCCCGCCGGTTCGCTCATCCCTTTTCTGTAACCGCAGACCGCGACCTGCTGTTTCGGTCCGCCCGGATTCTCAGAGGAGTCACCACGTTGTCAGACCATCTCACTGCCCCGCATGGCGGGACGCTCGTCGATCTGGTTGCCGATTCGACTCGCACCGAAGAGATCAAGGCGGAGTCGCGCGACTGGGTGTCGCACGACGTCACGCCACGTCAGCTCTGCGATCTCGAGCTGCTGCTCAACGGCGGCTTTTCACCCCTGACCGGCTTCATGACCTCGGCCGACCACGGGTCCGTCTGCGCGGACATGCGTCTGGCTGATGGCACGCTGTGGCCGATACCGATAACACTCGACGTGCCTGAGGCGACAGCCGAGAAGCTGTCCACCGGCGGCACGCTGGCATTGCGCGACGACGAAGGCGTGATGCTGGCGGTGCTTCACGCCGAGGATATCTGGCGACCGGACCGCGAGGCCGAGGCCCAGGCGGTGTTCGGCACCACCAACCGGGAGCATCCCGGAGTGGGTCAGCTGCTCGACCGCACTGAGCCCGTCTATGTCGGCGGGCGGCTCGAAGGCCTGCAGCCGGTGTCGCATTACGACTACAAGGAGCTGCGACACACGCCAACCGAGCTGCGGGCGGCGTTCACCAAGCTGGGGTGGACCAAGGTGGTGGCGTTCCAGACCCGCAATCCGATGCACCGGGCGCACCAGGAGCTGACGCTCCGTGCCGCCAAAGAGGTCGAGGCGAACCTGTTGATTCACCCGGTCGTCGGCATGACCAAGCCGGGCGACGTCGACCACTACACGCGCGTGCGCTGCTACCAGGCGCTGCTGCCGCGCTACCCGCAGAAGACCGCGATGCTGTCGCTGCTGCCGCTGGCGATGCGCATGGGCGGTCCGCGCGAGGCGGTGTGGCACGCGATTATCCGCAAAAACCACGGGTGCACGCATCTGGTCGTCGGCCGCGACCATGCGGGTCCGGGGAGCGACTCGAACGGTAACGCTTTCTACGGTCCCTATGACGCCCAGGAGCTGCTGAGCAAGCACGAGGCGGAGCTTGGTGTCACGATGGTGCCGTTCAAGCTGATGGTGTTTGTCGAGGAAACCGACTCGTATACGCCAATTGACGAGGTGCCGGAAGGGAAGCGGACGCTGAACCTGTCTGGCACGGAGCTTCGCGACCGGCTGGCCAAGGGCAAGGAAGTTCCCTCGTGGTTCACGTTTCCGACCGTGGCCGAGGAGCTGGCGCGCAGCCATCCGCCGCGCCACGAACAGGGGTTCACGCTGCTCTTTACCGGGCTGTCCGGGTCTGGCAAGTCGACCATCGCCAACGTGCTGCTGGTGAAGCTGCTCGAGATGGGCGGTCGTGCCGTGACCCTGCTCGACGGCGACCTGGTACGCAAGAACCTGTCGTCCGAGCTCGGGTTCTCGCGCGAGCACCGCGACATCAACATACGGCGGATCGGATATGTAGCGTCAGAGATCACCAAGAACGGCGGTGTCGCCGTCTGCGCGCCAATCGCTCCCTTCGACAGCGTTCGCAAGCAGGTGCGCGCCATGATCGAGCCGCTTGGCGGCTTCATGGTGGTACACGTCGCCACGCCGCTAGAGGTGTGTGAGCGGCGAGACCGCAAAGGGCTTTACGCCAAGGCGCGCGCCGGGATCATCAAGGAGTTCACCGGCATATCGGATCCCTACGAGGCGCCTGAGGATGCCGAGATCGTGATCGACACGACCACGCTGACCGCCGAGGAGGCCGCGCAGCAGATCATTCTGCACCTCGAGAAGGAAGGGTACGTCGCGGGGAAGGCGTAGGGCGGGGCGAAGGAGACAGGAGGCAGGAGTCAGGAGACAGGAGAAGCCGGAGGGCTTCGCCGGCTTCTGGTTCAATTGCTGCACGAGCCGAGCGCCTGACGTGTGAGGGACAGCACCGATGCCGGGGGCCGATCGGTTCGAGCTGGCGATCGAGCGGTTCGACGCCGCGAACTCCGAGGACCCGACCCGCGAAGTGGTCGACGGCGTGGAGCAGCCAAGCGAGCTGCTCTATGCGCGTCGGATGAGTGGGTGTCTCGAACGGTTCCATCCCGACGCCCGGGAGCCTGTACGGCTTGCTGCCCGTGCCCAGCACATTCGCCGCTGGACCAGTTCCCGCACTGACTACCCGGAAGGCCGAGATGGCTATCGGCGGTGGCGCACCGATCTGGCACGGTTCCACGCCGTCACCGCTGCCGCCATCCTGCGGGAGGTCGGCTATGACGATGCCACGGTGTCGCGGGTCGAGTCGCTCCTGAGGAAAGAGCGCTTGAAGGCCGACCCCGATGTGCAGTTGCTCGAGGATGTGATCTGCCTGGTTTTTCTCGAGCACTACCTCGCCGCCTTCGCCCCCAAGCACGACGAAGAGAAGCTGATCGGTTTGTTGCGCAAGACCTGGCGCAAGATGTCGGACGAGGGCCACCGCGCGGCGTTGTCCCTCGACCTGGCGCCCCACCTGCGGGCGCTGGTGGAGAGAGCCATCGCGGATAGCGAGGTCCCATAGTCCACTCGCACCGTTCGTCCTCGGTCTGGGACATGACGTCTGTCATAGCGGGGTGGCGCGGCGTCCCTCACGATCGTATGCTCAACGTGTCTGTTCACCAGTGCTGAAGAAGGGCTAGCATCCCATGCTGAGTCTGATTCCAGCGTCTCGTCTGGGCCAACGCGGCGACATGTCTCGGGAGCGCGTGTGAACGTCGACCAGGAGGGCTGTGGAATGCGACCAAAACGTCGGCTTGCGGGGCTCGTAGCAATATTGGCCTGCACCGGTGTGGCGGCAGGTGCTGGGCAGGACCAGGGCGCGGCCGGCCCGCCAGCGTGGGTCGGTGACCTCTCGCCAATCGGACCGGCGGACTGGAGCTACGACCGCGCGGCGCATCTGCTCGAGCGCGCTGCGTTCGGGGGCACGCCTGACGAGATCGAGCGGTTCGCCGCGATGACCCCGGAAGCGGCCGTCGACTCCCTCGTAGCCTATGAGTCGATCGACAACAGCCACCTGCCGGCGTTCGCTCACAGCCGGGACGAGCAAGGTCGGAAGATGTTTCACGAGATCTTGCAGCCGCCCTTTCACCTCGAGATCTTCTACAACATCGAGTACGCCCTGGAGCACGGCCAGAGCCTTGGGGTTGAGGTCGATTACTCGGATCCGGCGAATCGCAATCAGGAACCGGCCGCCGCGGGCTATTTCATGGTGTCGGGCTCGCGTCTGGAAATGGATCGGGCGGTGCAGTGGTGGGCCGACCGGATGCTGAATACGCGCCGGCCGCTCGAGGAGAAGATGGTGCTCTTCTGGCACGGGCACTTTGCGACACAGGAGCAGAAGGTCCACGACTACGAGAAGATGTTGATCCAGCAGGAGATGTTCCGCACGAACGCCACCGGCAGTCTCCGGGACCTCCTGATCGGCATCGGGAAAGATCCCGCCATGATCCGGTATCTCGATAACGTCGACAACGTCGTGGGGCATGCGAACGAGAACTTCGCTCGAGAGATTATGGAACTGTTCGCGATGGGCGAAGGCCGGGGCTACACCGAAGCGGACATTCGCGACGCCGCCCGCGCGTTCACCGGGTGGACCTATCATCCCCAGAATGAACACCAGTTCGTCTTCAGGGCCGACGCGCACGATTACGGCCAGAAGACAATCTTCGGGCAGACCGGCGGTTTCGAGGGCGAGGACGTCGTCGACCTGATCTTGCAACAGGAGGCGACGGCCAGTTTCATGGCGCCGAAGATCTATCGGTTCTTCGTGCGCGAAGATCCGTCTCCCGAGCTCCAGCTCGAGCTGGCCGCCGTGCTGCGGGACGCGAACTACGAGCTGAAACCGTTGTTGAAGACGATCTTTCTGTCGCGGGACTTCTACAGCCAGGCCTCCTATGCGACGCACATCAAATCGCCCGTCCACTTGCTGGTGTCGACCTACAAGAAGCTGGGCGTCACGGCAGTGCCCGGGACGCCGAACTTCAAGTACACGGCTCAGGCCCTCGGCCAGGAGCCGTTCAATCCGCCGAACGTCGCCGGCTGGACGGGTGGCCCGGCCTGGATCAACCCCGCGACGCTGCTCACGCGGGCCAACTTCGCCAAGCGGGTCTTCTTCCCGGAGCCGGAGCCGAACCTGAACACCGCCACCTACAACTTCCAGTACCGGTGTTGGAGAGAGGGATGTGTCGACACGACCGGCATGAGTCCGGTGTTGGCCGACCATCCGCTCCTCATCGAGATGGTGGCTGCCGACCAGCGCCAGGCCGCGGCTCGGCAGGCCCGTGCCGAGCGGCAGGCTCAGCGGGCTGCCGCCCCGGATAGAGACGAAGCGGAAGGCGAAGACAGCGCGGACATCCCCCTTGACGCCGGGTTGACGGTGGACCTGTCGACCGACTACGCGGCTGTGGCGGCCGATCCCGAGCTGCAGCGGGCAAAGGAAGGGTGGGTCCGGAGCTACGCCACCCCCACAGGGCAGAGGCGCGCGCGTCGGCTGTCGCCGCCGATCCCGCTCACCGTGGCCGAAATCGATCTCGTGGCGATGATCCGCGGGGCCGGGCTCACGCGGGTCGACGAGGTGACCGACTACTTCATTCACCGGTTTCTGCGCGTCCCGTTGACCGACAACCGCCGCCAGATCCTCGTTGACGTCCTCACGCGCGGCACCGGGTCGGCCACGATCGACTACAGGCAGCCGGATCTCGAGACCGCGTTGCGGGAGGCGCTCCACGTCCTGCTGGGCATGTCCGAGTATCAGCTGGCGTGACCGAGGCCCGTCAGGCGCGCGCGACGTTCCGCGATCTGACAGATGTGTGAAAGAGCGAAGGAGACGCAGCAATGGCCAAGACCAAGCTTTCCTGCGACGGTGCATGCAGCCGGCGTGATTTTGTTCGCCAGGGCCTGTTCGGCATCGGCGCGACCGCCGCCCTCCCCGCATTCCTTCGACACTCCGCTACAGCTGTGGCGGCGCAAGCTCTGGGTGCTGGGCAGGAGACCTATCCCAACCGCATCATGGTCGTGCTCGAGCTGACCGGCGGCAACGACGGGCTGAACACCGTTGTCCCGTATAGCAATGACGAGTACTACAAAGCGCGTCCATCCCTCGGGATCGCCGCTCGTGTGGTGATGAAGCTCAATGACGAGCTGGGGTTCAATCCGCAACTGCGCGGCCTCAGTCGGCTCTATGAGGAGGGCCGGGTCGCGATCATCAACGGATGTGGGTATCCCAATCCCAGCTTCTCGCACTTCACGTCGCTGGACTATTGGCATTCGGCTTCGCCGAATGCGCCCAGGCAGGAGGGATGGGTGGGACTCGCGGCGGACGCCGTTCGGGCGACCCCGCAGGACAACTTCATCGTAAACGTCGGCACAGAGATGAAGAACGCGGTGCGGGCTCGGGTGCATGCTCCGGTGGTCTTCAGTGACCCGGAGACGTTCCGGCGTCAGGGCAGTGACATGGCGTTGATGGCGGCCGAGGAGCTCGGTCAGCAGATGCCGGACGCCAGCCGGCAGGTGCTGGGGTTCATCGAGAGCATTTCGAGAAACGCTGCCACGGGCTCGGCGCTGGTGCGGGAGGCCGTGAGCAGCTATTCGACGACGGTGGACTATGGCGACGCCGGGGGGCAGACGGGCCTCACGACGGTCGCGGCCCTGATCGCCGGTGACCTGCCGACCCGCTTCTACTACGTCAACTACGGCGGGTTCGATCACCACTCGAACCAGGAGGCCTCGCACGCGCGGCTCCTCCTGGGCGCGGGCGACGCGATCCGGGGGTTCTTCGAGGACATGGATCGCATCGGTCGCGCCGACGATGTCGCGATGATGGTCTTCAGCGAGTTCGGGCGCCGAGTCAAGCAGAACGCGGGCGCCGGAACGGATCACGGTACGGCCGGGCCGATGTTCATCATCGGCAAACCGGTCACGGGTGGGCTCTACGGCGCGTATCCCAGCCTGACGGATCTGGAGGTCATCCCCGGCTACGAGGACGGGAATCTGAGGTTCACCACCGACTTCCGCCGTGTGTACGCCACGATGATCGCGGAGTGGATGGGCTACGACGATACCAGGACGCTGCTTCGCGGCGACTTCGACCCACTCGGGGTGTTCGCCTAGCATTTCGTCATGACACTCGTCGCAGGTGTCTGAACCCGAGAACAGCGCAGACCGTCTGCGGCCGATTCCGTGCAGCCGCGCGACCGTCAATGGTCAGGTCGCGCAGCGCCAGCGACCCCGCTTCGACCGGCGTTGTCCAACTCACCTCCCGCTGCCGATCGCCTCCACCAGGCGGCCACGAGGCTACCGATGAGCGAGTGAGCGACGGTGGAGATGGCGCTCGGGATGGCCACCAGCGGGTTCGCGAAGTTGCCCCGCGCCAGCACGACGCCCAGACCTGAATTCTGCATGCCTACCTCGATCGCGACGGTGCGCGCTGCCGTCTCTCGGCCGAGGACCGCCTTGCCGGCCAGATAGCCGAACAGAAACCCGAAAGCGTGCAGGCCGAACACAGCCAGGAGCAGGCGTGGACCGGCGTCCAGTATCTGTTCGCGTCCGGCACCGATGACCGAGGCGACGATGAGCGTGATGGTGAGGACCGCCACGAGCGGCGCGATTGGCAGGACCGGCTCGATGGCCCGGGGAAAGCGCCACTTGAGCAGGGCGCCGGCCACCACCGGCAGGATGACAACCTGCACCGTGTCCAGGAACAGACCGGTGGCCGACACGTCGATGCGGCTCCCGGCCAGCAAGGCTGTCAGGGTGGGCGTCATCAGCGCGGCGAGCAGCGTCGACAGCGCCGTCATGGTGACCGACAGGGCCACGTCAGCCTTGGCCAAATAGGAGATGACGTTCGAGGCGGTGCCGCCCGGGCAGCAGGAGACGAGCACTAGGCCGACGGCCAATGGAGTCGGCAGGGCGAGCAGACACCCGAGGCTCCAGCCGAGCGCCGGCATCACCGTATATTGGAGCAGCACGCCGGGCAGCACGCGGCCGCGCTCGCGGCCCACGCGGCGGAAATCGTCGAAACCGAGCGTCATGCCCATGCTGAGCATGATGACGCCAAGCCCGATCGTGATGAGCGGTCCGCTGAACCAGGTGAACAGCGGTGGGTTGATCAGCGCCAGGGTGGCGCAGACCAGCACCCAGAGCGGAAAGGCCGCCGTCAATCGAGAGAGAATGCGCAAGACCGGCGGTATTGTATTTCAGTCCGGGATCCTAGCGAACCTGCGCCTCAAACCGACGAGACGGCGGTCGGCGTAGCATCGCCACACGCTTGGCGAGCTAGAACGCAGATGGTCGTTTACACTCGAGGCTCCATGTGGCCGCACCAGGCGGGAATGGGCGCGCCTACTAGAGCGACGACAGCCATGAAGATGTCGGAACTGGACGACCTTCGATACGCCAAGGGTCTACTCGAGAATCCAAGTGTTGCAGCAAGGATAACCAACGTTGTTGGGTCACCCATCGAGAAGGGGCTCGAGTTCCTGCCCATCACCTGGTCTGACACAGTCAAGGGTGCGACAGAGGCCGCCCTGCAGACGGCGCTACGTCTTGCGGTCGCCACAATGGACGACAGCGGGCCGGCACCCTCACGGAACATCCTCCACAAGATGGTCGTGACGGCGACCGGGGCAGGAGGTGGTGCGCTCGGACTTCCCGCGTTGGCCGTTGAGCTACCGATTTCCGCGGTCGTGATGCTGCGTTCCATCATGGACGTCGCCCGTAGCGAAGGCGAGCGCATTTCGTTGCTCGAGACAAAGCTGGCCTGCATTGAAGTCTTTGCGCTGGGAGGCCCGTCAACGGCGGACGATGCGTCCGAAACAGGCTATTTTGCTGTCCGGACCGCTTTATCGCGTGCAGTGACCGGGGCCGCTCAACAGATCGCCGAGAACGGTCTCGCTGAGACGGGAGGCCCCGCTATTGCCCGCTTCATTACGCAGGTAGCCTCTCGCTTTGGCGTCGTGGTGTCGGAAAAGGCGGCCGCTCAGTCGATTCCAATAATCGGGGCCGTTGGTGGTGCTGGGCTCAACGTCATATTTCTAGACCATTTTCAGGACATCGCACGCGGGCACTTTGTCGTACGGCGACTGGAGCGAACCCATGGTCCAGATGAGGTCAGGGCGGAGTACGAGAATCTATGAGCAGGCAGACACGAGGCTCCACACTGACCGCCAAGCCGAGGTTTCGCCTAGCAGCCCGTGGCAAAACCCCGCGTCGCACCGAGAATGGCGATGCGCGCGTCCCACAAGGCGCGACAAGGGAGAATACCCGCCTGTATTCGACCGCGGAACAACGCCGTGCGGCGCGATGCAGCGCCGTTCGAATGCAGCGGGGCTTTTGCCACGGGCTGCTAGCAGCCCATTGAGGCAACGTACGAAAACTCGGCTCCGACCGGCCGCTGATAGGGTGGATGCCACATCTCACGACATTGCACGGACGTGAACGACGATGAGAAAGCCGGGCAACGGAGGGCGAGTCAGCTCATCATGATCAAGGGGTCGATTGTCATCAAGTGGTCGATCGTCCAGATGCTGTCGCCGGTGCTGGTCTCGGTGGCCGCGATCGCGACACCGGAGCCCGCCTACGCTCAAACATCGGGCGCGACTGGCGTGCTGCGGTATGGCCACGTGTTTGTGTCCAATGGAGCCAAGCTCAGGAGACTCGGCGGCACCAGAAGCATGTTGTATCCCGGCCTCGGCTTTGAGTGGCGTTATCCACGCGGACTGGGTCTTGGGTTCGAGGCCGGACCGCGGTTCGAGGACCATGCACTCACCCGTCTCGACGATCTGATGGTGTCGGTCGACGTCAGCTATCATGGGCGCTCGAGCCCGACTGCCAACGCAGTCGTCCCGTTTCTCGGCGGTGGCTTGTCGGTCGGTTGGGAGCCTGTTCCCGACGGGCAGCAGACTTATTTCGTCAACGCCGCTGGTGGCGTGACGTACTGGCTTGACCGCCGACGAGGATTGCGGTTCGAGCTGCGCGACGCGGTCACGATCGACAGGCCGCAGAACGGATATCACCATCTTGGATTCCGCGTTGGATACACCTGGCTGATGGGACGGCAGTGAACGTCGTCTGGTGTCGCCCGACCGGTTGCGCGCCCGATTGGAGCTGGTAGACCGATGGCGATCAAGGTCAGATCCGAGACGCGGCAACGGCTGATTTCCTCGATCAAGCGCTACTTCGAAGAGGACATGGAAGAGGAGATCGGCGACCTGAAGGCCGGATTGCTCCTCGAGTTCTTTCTCAAGGAACTCGGCCCCTCCGTATACAACGCCGCGATTGGCGATGCGCAGGCGCACCTGCAGGAACGCGTCGGCGACTTGGACGGAACGTGCTACGAGCCGGAGTTCTGCTATTGGAAGCGATAGGCAGCAATGGTCCCATAGCGAACCGTTGCACCAAAGAGAATGACTTCTCTCGGCTCGGTGGATGCAGCCGTCTCACGGACCCTGGCGCGCGCTATACGCGGCAATAGTCGGCCTGCCAGTCCTTGACCAGCTTCTTGATCGGTGTCGCGGTCGTCATGTTCTGGTCGAGCACCGTGCGGGCGAGCTCCGGCAGCTCGACGTCGCTGGCGAACCGCAGGCCGACCATCTGGGTCGCTGTGAAGTCGTTGATCCGACTCTGCAGGTCCTCGGGTAGCAGCTCCCGCATGCGCAGCCGCATCTCGAGCCGAATCACACGGTCCTGGGCTTTCAGCGCGAAGACACGGGCGAACAGCGCGACGATGATCAGCGCCACAGCGACCAAGACATTCAGGATTGCGTCGAACGTGATGCCGTTGAAGAGACCGCGAACCTCCCAGATGAAGTTGAGGAGCAAGATCGGGAAGGCGACGTAGTGAAATGGTGGGACGAGACGCGTGTGATTGGCGAAGTTCTGCTCCTGGTCGACCATCGATCCTCCTCCATGGGGTGAGCGTGTTGGCTCACTATAGACTAGCTTGGCGCCACGTCGTCAGATTCGGACGCCGGCTGGGGGCCGTCGGGTTCCGGGGAGGGGACGACCATCACTGAGCTGGCAGCACAGCAGTGCGTGCCGTGTCGCGGGGGTGTGCCGCCGTTGACGGGCGATGCGCTGGTCACCTTGCAGCGGGCGCTGGGTGGTGATTGGCAGGTGGTCGACGAACATCATCTCGAGAAAGTGTACCCGTTCGACGACTTTCGTCAGGCGCTCGATTTCACCGTCCGGGTCGGAGAGATGGCCGAGGAGCAGGGCCACCATCCTGATATCGGACTGTCGTGGGGGCAGGTCACGGTGACAATTTGGACCCACAAGATCGACGGTCTGACCGAGAGCGACTTCGTGTTTGCCGCCAAGTCCGATCAGCTCGTTCCGGCCGAGTGAAGTGATAAGATCACAGGTTCATGAGTACGGATATTGCGGCGACAGAGACAAGCGTAACCGAGGCGCGTACGGCGCTCGACGCGCGGGTGCGCGAGATTATCGACTGGCATTTCGACCCCAACACCGGGTGTCCGTTCTGGCTCGAGTGGACTCAGAAAGCCGGGTGGGACCCGCGGCAGGAGGTCAAGAACTTCGACGATCTCGCGAAGTTTCCGCACTTCGAAGACGAGTGGCTGCGCGGCGGCCCGGTCCGGCGCTGGGTGCCCAAGGCCTACGCCGACCGGCCGACGTTCGTCTTTGAGACCGGTGGCACGACCGGCATCCCGAAAACCCGGGTCGCGCAGGAGGACTTCCGTATCGACTACGAGCTGTTTTCCGAGACGCTCCCCGACGAGCATTTCCCCAAGGGGAGCAACTGGCTCATGTTGGGTCCGAGCGGTCCACGTCGGCTCCGGCTGGCGGTCGAGCATCTGGCACAGCAGCGGGGTGGCATCTGTTTCTGCGTGGACCTCGATCCTCGATGGGTCATCAAGCTGATCAAGAAAGGCTGGACTGACCATCTGAAGGCGTATCAGGCCCACGTCATCGACCAGGCGGTCACGGTTCTGTCGGCGGGACACGACATCAAGTGCATGTTCACCACGCCGAAACTGCTCGAGGCGCTGGCCAATCGGCTCGAAGAAGACGGCTCGAGCTTGAAAGAGGCTGGAATCACCGGCATCTTCGCCGGTGGCACCGAGTTCACGCCGCAGTGGAACCGGTTCGCCCACGAGGAGCTGCTCGACGGCATCTACATGACGCCGACCTACGGCAACACGCTGATGGGGCTGGCAGCGAGTCCGCCAAGCGGTCCGGAGAACGGCTACAAGATTACCTATTACGCACCTCAGCCGCGCGCCGTGCTGCAGGTGGTCGACCCGGACGATGCGGGCCACGCGGTCGGATACGGCGAGACCGGACGCGTGATGCTGACAACACTCACGAAGGAGTTCTTCGTGCCACGTTTCCAGGAACGTGACGAGGGTGAGCGCGAGCCTCCGTGCGAGCAGTACCCGTGGGACGGCGTGAGCGGTGTGCGTCCGTTCAGCCGTCTGGCGTCGGCGACGACCGTCGGGGTGTACTAACGCGGAAGGAGACAGGAGGCAGGAGTAAGGAGACAGGAGAAGCTGGAGGGCTTCGCCGATCTTCGCCAGCCTGCTCGAGTGCTCGGGCCCTTAGGGGCGGGGAGGGTTGCTGTGCTGACTGTGAGATGTGGACGGCGGCGGTGGATGCGCGTGCTCCCGCTGGCGACTGGGCTCGTTGCTTGCGGTGGCGGCGCGCCCGAGGCGGAGCCGGTGCCGGCGGCCGCGGCGCCGATGGAGACCATGGCGGATCGGTCGTCGACGACACCGTCGGTGTCGTTCGTGACGCCGGCCGATGGTGCGACCGTGTCGAGCCCGGTGGCGACGGAGTTCATCGTGTCGAATCTGAACATCTCGCCGGTGCCCGAAGAGGTCGAGATGCCGCGCGAGGGAATGGGTCATCACCATGTCGGTATCGACACCGAGTGCCTTGCAGTCGGCGAGGTGATTCCCAAGGCCGATCCGTGGGTGCACTTCGGCGACGGGTCGAAGGTGTTCGACACGATGTTGCCCGCGGGGCAACATACGCTGACACTGCAGATCGGCGACGACGAGCACCGAACCCAAGACGGCCTGTGCACGACGATCTCGGTGACCGTCCAGTAGGTCGAAGGGCCGACGCCAGAACGCGTGCAGCCAGAATGGCAGGATTGACACAGCCGTGATTCACTTTCCGATTCTTCGCTGGGGACAGCCGTATACGAGTCTCGACACCACCAAGGTCGAGCACTTCGCGACCGGCGAGCCGGTGGCCGAGGTGAGCCAGGCGAACCCTGGCATCGTCGCCCGCGACATGCGGAAGGGCGCCGAGCGCGCTCGAGACGCGTTGCGTGAGATTCCCTGTGTCGAGCTGCTCCAGATGGTCAAAAAGGGCGGCGAGCTGTTCAAGTCGGCCGAGCTACCGCTGGGTGATGGCGCGCAGACCCCGGAAGACTTCGTGCGTCAGCAGTCGGCGACGACCGGGCTTCCCGAGCACATGTGCCGTATGAACATGGGCAAGCTCGAGTATGTGCTCAGCCACCTCGACGACGTGCTCACGTCGCTCACCCGCAAGCTCGACTATGACATCCTGACCCGCGGGTATGGCGAAGAGGATGGCGTGATGCGCAGCTACCAGGCGACGACGCCGGTGGTCGGCATGGTGCTGCCGTCAAATTCGCCCGGGGTGCACAGCCTCTGGTTGCCGATCCTCCCGCTGCAGATCGGGCTGGTGCTGAAGCCGGGTCCCCAGGAGCCCTGGACCCCGTGGCGCATGGCGCAGGCGTTCTTCCAGGCGGGGGTGCCGAAGGAAGCGATTGCGCTCTACCCCGGTCTTGGCGACGTCGGCGCGGCGGTGCTGAACAACACCGCACGCAGCCTCATCTTTGGCGGCACGGCCACGGTGGAGCAGTACGCTGCCAGCCCCGGTGTGCAGGTGCACGGTCCAGGGTTCAGCAAGATTCTGCTGGGTGAGGACACGGTTGATGACTGGGAGCAATATGTCGATCTGATGGTCGACAGCGTCCTGACCAACAGCGGACGCGGCTGTATCAATTGCTCTGGTATCTGGGCGCCGCGCCACTCGCGCGAGATCGCCGAGGCGGTGGCCGAGCGGCTGGGTCCGATTGCGCCGTTGCCGCCCGAAGACCCACTGGCGGCGCTCGCGGCGTTCACCGTGCCGGGGCAGGCGGCCGCAATCTCGGCCGATATCGACAACGCCCTGAAGGAGGACGGTGTCGAGGAAGTGTCGGCCAGGCATCAGGACGGCGGTCGGTTGGTGCCACAGGACCGGTGCGATTACATCCGCCCGACCGTCATGCACTGCGCTTCGCCCGGCGTGGCGATGGCCAAGAAGGAGTATATGTATCCGTTCGTGACGGTGGTGGAGTGCCCGCAAGACAAGATGATCGGCGCGATCGGCACGACGCTGGTGGCGACCGGTCTCACCGAGGACCCGGCGTTCACGCGGGCGCTTCTGGACGCACGCAACATCGACCGGCTGAATATCGGGCCGGTTCCGACGATCAAGCTCAACTGGCTGCAGCCGCACGAGGGAAACATCGTGGATTTCCTCTTCCGGCCGCGGGCATTCCAGCGGGCATGATTAGACGGGGCTGCATCAATTGACGGGGCTTCGCCCCGGGCCCCCGCGGGCGCTACGCGGGGACCCGGAGGGCCCCACTCCGCACCCGCGAGCCGCGCACGTGCGCGGCTTGGCCGTTACCAATCGGGGCCGAGGCAGTTGTGGCAAGGCCCTGCAGGGCCGCTGACGAATCGCCCACGCCGTGCTCAAAGTCACCAACCTCGCCAAGTCGTATCCGACCCCGCGCGGTCCGCTGGAGATCCTCTCCGATCTGTCGTTCTCGTTGGGACCCGGCGACGCCGCCTCGATCGTCGGTCCGTCCGGCAGCGGCAAGAGCACGCTCCTCTACATTCTTGGCGCGCTCGAGCCGCCTACCTCCGGCACGGTCACCGTGGACGGCGTCGATCCGTTTACGCTGGCACCGGCCGAGCTGGCGGCGTTCCGGAACCGGCGTGTCGGGTTCGTCTTTCAGGACCACCTGTTGCTGCCCCAGTGCACCGTGCTCGAAAATGTGCTCATCCCGACGCTGGTGGGCCAGAGCGACGCGGATGCGCCGGGCCGGGCCCGAGACTTGCTCGAGGGGGTCGGTCTGGCCGATCGACTCGACCATCGTCCGGCCGAGCTGTCGGGTGGCGAGCGGCAGCGTGTAGCGCTGGCTCGCGCGCTCATCCGGCAGCCGCCGCTGGTGCTGTGTGACGAGCCGACGGGAAACCTGGACCACGCCGCAGGCGACGTGGTGGCCACGATGCTGTTCGACCTCCATCAACGGCAGGACACCGTGCTGGTGGTGGTGACCCACAACACCGGGCTGGCAGCGAAGTGTTCCACTCGGTTCGAGCTGGTCGGACAGCGGCTGGAGCAGCGAGACACCTCAGGTATCGCATGACGTTTAACACCCTGTTGCGACGCAGCCTGACCCACTTCTGGCGTACCAACCTCGCCGTCATCGCCGGTGTGGGTGTAGCAGTGTCGGTGCTCGCCGGCGCTTTCCTGGTCGGCACTTCAGTGCGGGCGAGCTTACGTGACCTGGCGTTGCTGCGGCTCGGGCAGGTGGACCACGTCGTCACCTCCGGTCTGTTCTTCCGCGAGGCGCTGGTCGACGAGCTGGCGGCGTCCGGGGACCTGGGCACTACCGCGACCGAGGCGGCGCCACTGATCGCGCTCGAGGGGTTTGCGACCCATCAGGAAAGCGGGAGCCGGGCGGGCGGCATCCAGGTGTACGGGGTCGACGAGCGGTTCTGGGCCTTCCACGGGTTCGAGGCCGGGGGACGGGTGCCCGAGCCCGGCGCTGTGCTGGTCAGCAGCGGGCTCGCGCGGGAGCTCGGGGTGGCAGTGGACGAGACCCTGCTGGTCCGTGTCCAGAAACCGTCAGCCATTCCGGTTGAGTCATTGCACGGGCGCCGCGACGATCTCGGGGAGACGATGCGGCTGCGCATCCAGCAGGTGCTGGCATCGGACGAACTTGGCGAATTCTCGTTCCGGCCGCAGCAGGGACTCGCGCGCGCGGTATTTGTCAGTCTAGGCCGGATGCAGCGGGACCTGGGGCTCGACCGGCAGGCGAACACGATATTACTGGGTTCCAGTGGTGCGACCACCGCGATCGAGGACACGTCGGCGGCGGTCGCGGCCATCGAGGCCGCCCTGCGCACCGAGACGCGGCTGGAGGACCTTGGTGTTCGGGTGCGGGTGTTGGAGGGGCCCGGTGCGCTGGTGGTCGAGTCGGCGGCCGGCCTACTCGGGGACGACACTGTCACGGCAGCTCGGTTAGCAGCCGCCCAGGCCGGTATGGCCGACCAGCCGATCCTGACCTATCTAGCCAACGAGATCCGCCTCGGCGATCGCATCACGCCGTATTCACTCGTCACCGCGCTCGATCTCGAGGCGCTCGAGCTGGATGCCGTCGACATTGGCGCTACCGGAACCGACCCGCCGCCGATTGTCCTCAACAGCTGGACTGCCGACGACCTCCAGGCCGCGCCGGGTGATGTCGTGTCGGTCCAGTACTTTCGGTGGGCGGACGCTGGGGCGTTGCTGACCGAGGAGGCCGAATTCCTGGTGGCCGGTGTCGTCCCGCTCGAGGGGCTGGCGGCCGACCGGGATTTCGCGCCCGAGTATCCCGGTATCACCGAGGCAACCGACGTCTCCGACTGGGACCCGCCGTTTCCGATCGACCTCGATCTGGTTCGCCAGAAGGACGAGGCCTACTGGGACGAGTACCGAACCGCCGCAAAAGGGTTTCTCCCGCTCGGCGCGGGGCAGGATTTGTGGCGGTCGCGGTGGGGGCAGGTCACCTCGCTACGCGTCGTGCCTGCCACCGGGCCGCCCGAGGCGGTGGCCGAGACCTACAGCGCCGCGCTGCGGTCCGCGCTCGACCCGCTCGCGGCCGGCTTTGTCGTGTATCCGGCGCGCGCGCTCGCGCTCGAGGCGGCCGTCGGGGTGACCGACTTCGGCGAGTACTTCACCTACTTCAGCTTCTTCCTCGTGGTGTCGGCGCTTCTGCTGGCAAGCCTCTTCTTCCGGCTTGGCGTCGAACAGCGGCTGGCCGAGATCGGGGCGCTGAGAGCGCTGGGCTTCGACCAGACGCGGGTCCGCCGGCTGTTCTGGGCGGAGGGGGCGGCGCTCTCATTCGCCGGCAGTCTTCTTGGCGTGGTGGGAGCGGTCGGCTACGCCGATCTGATCATGTGGGGGTTGCGCACATGGTGGGTCGATGCGGTGGGGACCACGCTGTTGACGTTACACGTGTCGCCGGTGGCGCTCGGGGCCGGCGTGGCGGGTGGCATGCTGGCCGCATTTGCCTCGATCGCGTGGACCCTGCGTGCCGTGGCGGCGGCTACGCCGCGGGCCCTCATCAGCGGGTCGCTGCCAGACACCGTTGGTGGCCGCGGTCAGAAAGCGCGTGGAGCCGGTCTCGCGAAGCGTGCGCCGACGGCGCTCGGGCTTGCGGGCGCGCTCGTGTTGGCTGCTACGGTGGCCGGGGCCATCGGCGATACAGCCGGGTTCTTCGGTGCCGGGCTGCTGTTCCTGGCGGCGTCGCTCACTTTGGCGTGGGTCCTGCTGGGGCGGCAGGATCGCGGCGTCGTCGCCGCGCCGACCGCCTGGTCCGTCTCTCAGGTAGGAATCCGCAACGCCACCGCGCGACCCGGCCGCTCGGTGCTCTGCATCACACTCATTGCCTTCGCGGCATTCATCATCGTCGCTGTCGACGCCTTCCACCGGGAGGGCGGCGAGGCGACGTCGGACCCCGCGTCCGGCACCGGCGGGTACCCGCTGCTGGCCGAGTCGCTGCTGCCGATCGTGCTCGACCTGTCCTCCGAGGACGGTCGGGCGCAGCTGGGGGTGTCGGCGGTCGATGACGACGTGTTCGGTGGAACCGCCTATGCCCGATTTCGCGTGCGGCCCGGCGAGGATGCGAGCTGCCTCAATCTGTATCAGGCCAAAGACCCTCGGCTGCTGGCGCCCGATATGGCGTTCGTCGAACAGGGACGATTCGGGTTTGGTCGCACCTTGGCCCAGACCGAGGCGGAAGCGGCGAATCCTTGGCTGCTCCTCGACCGGGTGTTCGATGACGGCGCGGTGCCGGCGATTGCCGACGCGACTTCACTGGCCTATGCATTGCATCTGTCGGTGGGTGACGACTTCATCTTGAACCGGGAAAGCGACAACCCTATCCGGTTGCGGATCGTGGCGGCGCTGTCAGACAGCATCTTCCAGCGTGAGCTGATCATCGGTGAGCCGCACTTCGCGCGGTTGTTCCCGGAGCACGAGGGTTACCGGTTCTTTCTGGTCGACGCATCATTCGACGAGACTGCCGAGGTAACCGCGGCGCTCGAGGACCGGTTGGCCGATTTCGGTTTCGATGTGACCTCGGCGTCGGAGCGACTTGCCGCGTTCCACCGAGTCGAGAACACCTATCTGGCGACGTTTCAGACGCTGGGGGCGCTCGGGTTGCTGCTCGGCACATTCGGGCTGGGCGCCGTGCTGCTGCGTAACGTGTTGGAGCGTCGCCGGGAGCTGGCGTTGCTGCGCGCGGTCGGCTACGACACCGGGCACGTCTCCCTGATGGTGCTGGTCGAGAACGGCCTGTTGCTGTTCGGAGGTCTCGGCGTTGGCACGCTCTGCGCGCTGGTGGCGATTGCGCCGGCCTGGATCGAGCGCGGCGGGCAATTTCCGATTGTGACGCTGGGTGGCCTCCTGCTGGCTGTAGCGATGGCCGGCCTGGTTTCGTCGCTGGCGGCCACCGCCGTTGCGGTCAAGTCGCCGCTGCTAGCGGCACTGCGTTCCGAATAGAGGCCGCGCTCGGTCTTCTGTGGCGTCGCCGACGGCTGCGGCGGGCCGTCAGGGTTGCTGGCGCCCGCGGTCCAAGACCTTGTGATCAAACCTGTAACCATCGAACCAGAGCCGCCACATGCCCGGGTTGCGCCGACCCGCCTCGAAGCCCACGGGGTAGTTCGCGTCGACGACTACTACTGGCTGCGTGAACGGGACAATCCGGAGGTCATTGCCTATCTAGAGGCGGAAAACGCCTATACGGGTGCGGTGATGGCCCCCACTGACGGATTGCAGGACACGTTGTTTGCCGAGATCAAAGGCCGGATCAAGCAAACCGACATGTCGGTGCCATACCGGGAAGGGGACTTTGCATACCATACCCGCTACGAGGACGGTCGCGAGTATCCGATCTACTGCCGCACACCGATCGGCGAAGACGGCCGCGAGCAGGTGTTGATCGACGTCAATTTGCTGGCAGAGGGTCACGACTTCTGTCAGGTGTCAGGACGCCAAGTCAGCCCGAACCAGCAGCTACTCGCCTACGCGACCGACCTCGAGGGCCGGCGCATCCACACGATTCGCATCAAAGACCTGACGACCGGTGACATCTTGACCGACGAGCTCACCGGGGTGACGGCGAACGTCGTCTGGGCGAACGACGGCCAGACTCTCTTCTATACCTGCCAGGACCCGACGACGCTTCGCTGGTACCGGGTCTATCGTCACAGGCTGGGCACGCCGCAGGTGGACGACATCCTGGTCTACGAGGAGCCGGACGAGACGTTCAACTGCGAAGTGGGGAAAAGCCGGTCAAAGCGGTATCTGCTGATCGCGTCGTATCAGACCGTTTCCACCGAGTACCGTTATCTGGACGCCGATCGGCCGGATGGCTCGTTCACGGTGTTCGTGCCCCGAACGCGCGACCACGAGTATCACCTCGACCACTACCGCGACCATTTCTTCATCCGGACCAACCGTGACGCCCGCAACTTCAAGCTGATGGAGGCGGCGGACGGGCAGTGCGACCCGGAGGCATGGGTCGAGCTGATCCCGCACCGGGAGCACGTGCTGCTTGGCGGCTTCGAGCTGTTCCGAGACCATCTGGTGGTGCAGGAGCGCTGTAACGGGCTGGTTCAGCTGCGTGTGCGTCCTTGGGTGAAGCCGGGGGAGGGGGAGCACCTCATCGCGTTCGATGAGCCAACCTACGACTCATACTTCTTGACCAACCGGGAGGCGGACACACACGTGCTGCGGTTTGGCTATGAGTCACTGACCACACCCGTCTCGACATACGACTACGACATGGTGGCTCGCATCCGGACCCTGCGGAAACGAGAGGAGGTTCTCGGCGATTTCGATCCGTCGTGGTATCGGGCCGAGCGGCTGACGGCAACGGCGCCAGACGGCGAATCGATTCCGATCTCACTCGTGGCCCGGGTCGGGACGCCGCGTGATGGGACGAACCCGCTGCTCCTGTATGGCTACGGCGCCTACGGCATCTCGATCGACGCCACGTTCGACTCGGCCCTGCTCAGTCTCCTCGACCGCGGCTTCGTGTTCGCCATCGCGCATGTGCGCGGAGGTCAGGAGCTCGGGCGCCGCTGGTATGATGAGGCCCGGCTGGGACGCAAGCCGAACACCTTTACCGATTTCATCGCCTGCGCGGAGCATCTCGTCACCGAGCGGCTGACGCGGCCGGAGCGGCTGTTCGCGATCGGTGGCAGCGCGGGCGGGCTGCTGGTGGGCGCCGTCATCAACATGCGTTCGGACCTGTTCGCCGGTGCGGTCGCGTTGGTGCCGTTCGTCGATGTCATGACGACCATGCTCGACGACAGCATCCCGTTGACGGCGGGCGAATACGATGAGTGGGGCAACCCGCACGAGCGGGCCGCCTTCGACGCCATGCTCGGCTATTCTCCTTACGACAACATCGAGGCGAAGGACTATCCCAGCCTGCTCGTGATGGCAGGGCTTCACGACTCGCAGGTGCAGTACTGGGAGCCGGCGAAGTGGGTCGCGAAGCTGCGGGCGTTGAAGACCGATCAGAACCCGCTGGTGCTCAAGACCAACATGGACGCGGGACACGGCGGTGTTTCCGGCCGCTACCGCCAGTATCGGGAGACCGCGTTGCAGTACGCCTTCCTGCTCTCACAGGCTGGGATCGCATAAGACACATTTTCATAAGGGTTTAGGCTGTGCTCTGACCGCCGGGTCGGTTCTTGCCCTAAAGCCGTGCCACATGTGTGCCGAAAAGTGCAAATGTGAGAACACGGTACGCCAGCGCCATGCTGCTGGGCGCCTTCTTTCTGACCGGCGCCACCTCGCTCATCTTTGAAGTCGTCTGGACCCGCCTGCTGCTGCTGTCGCTGGGGACGACACCGGTGGCCATGAGTGTCGTCCTCGCCGCATTCATGGGGGGGATGGCGGGTGGCGCCTGGCTGGCCGGACGAGCTGTTATGAGGCGCGTGCCGCCAATCGCGGTCTACGTCGGGCTCGAGACATGGATCGGACTCTACGCGCTGGCGACGCCACTCGCGTTGCGGCTGGTCGATCTGGCGCCGTCGGATTTCCAGCTCGCGGTGGGGGTGCTCATCTTGTTGCCGGCGACGGTGGCGATGGGGACGTCGCTGCCGGTCTTGGTGCAGGTGCTCGACGCACGGTCGACGGCTCGCGCGACCACGGTCGGGTGGCTCTATGCGGCCAACACGGCCGGGGGCGTGGCTGGTCCGCTGCTGACGGTCTTCATTCTCTTCCCGCTGGCCGGCCTGTCGCGGACGCTGATTGTCGCGGCGGTGGTCAATTTCCTTGTCGCAGGCGCGGTCTGGTGCGCGCGGTCCTGCTGGGCGAGCGCGTCGGCGCAGTGGCGCGCCGTGGTACCTGCTGGTGACGCACACCAGGAAGGGGTGACGGCAGACGTGCCGGTCCCCCGTCTGCTCTACGCGATACTCGCCGTTTCAGGCGGGACCGCCATGGTCTACGAGGTGGCCTGGAGCCGCACGCTCTCGATGGTCTATGGCTCGTCGGTCTATGGCGTGTCGATCATGCTGTCGACCTTCCTCGTCGGTATCGCGCTCGGGTCCTGGCTCGCGGCGACTCGAATTCGGCGACACCCGGCGACCTTGCTCGGTGCGGTGTGGTTGCTGGCTGGCTCGGCCTGGGCGGCGTTCGTCAGCCTCTGGGTCGGGGGGCGATTGCCGTTCCTGTTTCTCGATCTCTACCGCTTGGTCGGTGGTGGGACCACCGAGCTGTATGGTGTGCAGTTCCTGTTGGCTGCGCTCCTCATGCTTCCGGCCACGGTCTGTCTCGGCGCGTTGCTGCCGGTGGTGGTCAGCCTGGCGCCGGCGTCGAGCAATGTGGGCGCACGCCCCGTAGTCTCGTCACTCTACGCTGCGAACCTGCTCGGCTCGGCGACCGGCGCGCTCGTCGCGTCAGGAATGCTGTTGGCGAGCGTCGGGCTCAGCGTGTCGGTACAGGTCGGGGTGCTGGTCGCGCTCGGCTTGGCCCTGTTCGCCATGGTCCGACTGCCTGGGTCGCACCCCAGAACGATTGGGGCGACGCTGCTCGCCGTCCTGCTGGTGCTGGCGCTCGACAGCGGCGCGCGTCGGCTGGCGCTCAGCTTCGGGCTGTATCACGGCGCCCCGAGCTACGCCGACAACGACGATCGTGGTATCCGCGATCTACTCGCCTCGCACGACCTGCTGTTCTACCGCGATGGGCCCACCGCGTCGGTCGCCGTCCAGCGGGTCGACCGCTTCGTGTTGATGAAGATCAATGGCAAGACCGATGCGTCGACCGGCGCAGGTGACATCGAGACCCAGACGCTGCTCGGGCACTTGCCACTGATGGCCGCGGAGCGGGCCGACCGGGTCGCGGTGGTCGGCTTTGGTAGCGGGATGACCGCCGGTGCCGTGCTGACCCACCCGGTGCGCGAAGTCGACGCGTTCGAGATCGAGCCCGCTGTCGTCGAGGCGTCTCGCTACTTCGAGCCGATCAACGGTCGTCCCCTCGACGATGATCGCCTCCGTCTCGTCATCGGCGACGCGCGGGGCGAACTGAGGCGAGACGCGCAGCCATACGACGTGATCATCTCCGAACCATCGAACCCCTGGATCACTGGCGTCGCCAATCTCTTCACACGCGACTTCTTCGAGCTGACCGCGTCGCGACTGGCGCCGGGCGGCATCTTCGCCCAGTGGTTTCACCTGTATGGGATGTCGGAGGAGTCGGCCCGCGAGGTGATGGCGACGTTTCGAAGCGTGTACCCGCACGTGGTCGCCTTCAAGGACCGCGACCTCATTCTCCTTGGCTCGGACAGTCCGATCGCCTTCTCGCTGGACCAGATGACGCGGCGGTTTGCCGACCCGGGTGTGCGGGCAAGTCTCGCCGAGGCCCATGTGCGGTACCCCACCGACCTGCTGGTGAAGCTCCGTCTCGACGAACGCGGGACGGCGGCATTCGCAGCCGGCGCGATGCTGAACACCGATGACAACATGCGGTTGGAGCTTGCCGCGCCTCGGACCCTGTATCAGGATCGGTTCGGCGTCATTCAGGCCGAGCTCGACCGGTATCGGCCGGCAGCGCTCGACCTGTTGACCGGTTACGAGTCGCCGGCCGCGGCAGAGTTCGAGCTTGCCGCCTCCTACTTCACGGCCGGGCACGACGATGCGGCGTTGCGACACTGCGAACGGGCGCTAGCGCTGGAGACCTCGTTCGAGGGATTGAAGCTGTTAGGGCAAATAGCCGAGAGAAGCGGTGACCGGCGTCGCGCGCGTCGCGCCTGGCAGCTTGCCCTTGCCACCGGTGGCGACCCCGCTCAGCGGGCGCTGGTCGAGGCCCTCCTCGGCACTGTGGAGCCCGCCTAGACAGAATGGCTGTCAGCTTGCGTCGGTCGCTCCGTCGGCGGCCGCCTGGCCTGGGTGACCTGCCTCTTGTTCCGGTCGTGGATTATGCGGAGTGTACGGCTTCGCACAGCGCCCCACAACAAGGAGGCAGGGCAT
>MPMF02142006.1_pt1 | contig 71280 bp, 61 predicted proteins | sample 1617271 | NCBI WGS metagenome assembly MPMF02 (sample SAMN05944812, study PRJNA350692) | marine metagenome | biome: marine; feature: ODZ; material: water; isolation source: 120 m water sample prefiltered with 30 um filter, filtered on to 0.2 um... | place: Pacific Ocean | collected 2012-04-09... | reverse complement strand
CCTGAGCATCGCCAAGGCGTTCGACCTGGGCCGCACCCGGCTGAACGTGCGGGCCGAGGGGTTCAACATGACCAACGCCGGGTTCGAGCGGAGCCATCGCTCGAGCCGGGTGACGGCGGTTGGACGCCAGAGCAGCATCGGTGAATATGCGTCGAACATCAACAACGGACGCATTCTCCGCCTCTCCGCGACCACGACCTGGTAGTCGTTCACGTAGCGGTTGTTCAACGCGCCGGTGGAGGTGTCCCCGCCTCCGCCGGCGTTTTTTTTGCTTCCACGTCACGCCCCGTCAGAACAGCGGTCCGGCCAACGCAGCATGAACGGGAGTCTGAGTGCTATGCTCACGGGACCCGACAAAAGGAGTAATACCGCATGAGACTCGGATCACTGTGGCAGAGACACTGCTTGCTACGCTATTCGCTGGTCGTCACGCTGCTCGCGGTGCTAGCGGTTGTGTCGTTTTCGCCCGTTGCGAGCGGGCAGGACGACGGCGATACGTGGGTCGGCACCTGGGCCACGGCGGCGGTCGTCCTGCCGCCTCCTCAGGATGGTGCCCCGGGGGGGCAGGGCGCCGGACCGGTGCGCATTCAGAACCAGACGGTGCGTCAGATCGTGCGCACGAGCATCGGCGGCACAGCCGTGCGTGTCGCGGTGACGAACCTGTTCGGCAGCCGGCCGCTCGAGATCGGCGCGGCGCATGTCGCGCTGCGCGTCGATGGCGCTGAGTGATGCCGTGGAGCTGGGTGTCCCGGCACTGGGGGATCTCGCAATCGATCTCTATCTGCCGGGCGATTCCCAGGCGGATCCCGCCGGCGCCACGATCCATTCGGCCGGTCTGACGACCAACTACCTGTCGTCGACCGGGAATCACACGGGTGCCGCCGAGCTCCCGGTCGAGCGGACGTTCCAGTCCTGGTTCTATCTGGCTCGGGTCGAGGTGTCGGCTCCGGCGGGTACCCCGGTCATCGTCACCCTTGGCGATTCGATTACCGACGGCACGGCGTCGACGCCCGACACGAACAGCCGGTGGCCCGACTTTCTCGCGCTGCGTCTAGTGGCGCGTCGCGGGAACACGCCGCCCGGGGTCCTCAACGTCGGCATCGCCGGGAACCGCGTGTTGAGCGACAACGCCGGTCTGGGCATTCTCCGGCGCGACGCGAACGCGCCGGCGCCGCCACCGCCAAACCGGAATGCCCGGTTTGGACCGAGCGCGGTATCGCGACTGGACCGCGATGTGCTGGATCAGCCCGGGGTCACCCATGTCATCGTGTTCGAGTCGACCAACGACATCGGCATGGCGTTCGAGTCGGAGTCCCCGACGGTCGAGGAGATCATCGCGGGGCACCAGGAGCTGATCGAACGTGCCCACGCCAGAGGGCTGAAGATCTACGGTGGGACGCTCGCTCCATTCGAGGGGGCCTTCTACTTCAGGCCCATCGGCGAGACCAAGCGGCAGACGTTCAACGAGTGGATCCGCACCTCGGGCGCCTACGACGCCGTGATCGACTTCGACGCGGCCGTGCGCGACCCCGACCAGCCCAGCAAGATGATCGAGGCGTATCAGTCGGGCGACTGGCTGCACCCGAGCGACGAGGGATATCGCGTGATGGCGCAGGCGATTGACCTCGCGCTGTTTGACCGGTAACGGACTTCAGGAGAGGAGGTGTCTGTGATCACGCGGTCTGCGATTGCTGGTCTAGGTGTCATCGCGTGCGTCGTGACGGTCGCTTCGCTGCCTGCGGCCGGTCAGACGGCCACCCCGCGGACGCCGTGGGGCGCGCCCGACTTGGGCGGTGTGTGGGACTTTCGGACGATCACACCGCTCGAGCGGCCAGCCGCACTCGAGGGTAAGGCGGTGCTGACCGAGGAGGAGGCGGCCGCCTTCACCCGGCAGACGATCGAGGCCCGGAATGCCGACCGGCGCGACGGCGGGGCCCGACGGGACGTCGAGCGTGCGTACAACGACTTCTGGTGGGATTGGGGCAATGCCCTCACCGACGACAAGCGAACATCGCTCATCGTGGACCCAGCCGATGGGCGGATTCCGTCGATGACCGCCGAAGCGCAGGAGCGTGCGCGAGCCGCACGGGCGGCGGGTCTCCGCCCGGTCCGGGGGCGCGTCCTGATCGGGTCGCCGGCGCACGGACCCGAGGATCTTGGTCTCTCGGAGCGATGCATGCTGGGGTTCAATTCCGGGCCACCGATGCTGCCAAGCGCCTATAACAACAACGTGCAGCTCTTCCAGACTCCCGACCACGTGGTCATCCTCAGCGAGATGATTCACGAGGCGCGGGTCGTGCCACTCGACGGGCGCCCGCCGCTGCCAGAGGAGATGCGTCAGTGGATGGGCGATGCGCGCGGTCGCTGGGAAGGCGACACCCTGGTGGTGGAGAGCCGGAACTACACCGACAAGACTGGCAGCTTCTACACGATCGTGGGCAGCTACGGGTCTGGCGAGACGCTACGCCTGGTCGAACGATTCACGCGGGTCGACCGGAACACGCTGCTCTACGAGTTCACCGTCGACGACCCGGTGACGTTCACGCGGTCGTTCACCGCGGCGATTCCGATGACGCGGAGCGACGCACCCCTGTTCGAGTATGCCTGTCACGAAGGCAACTACGGCATGACGAACCTGTTGACCGGCGCGCGTGTGCAGGAAGCGGCCCGCGAGTAGGAGCAAGTCGGCTCGCAGCCAGCGTTCTGTTCTTTACCTCGGCCAGGGCGTACCCTGGCTGCGGGCCGTCACCGGACCCATTCCCGTATAGACGAACTTTTGCAGCCGCTTCCCCTCGTAGGTCTCGGTCGTGTAGATGTTGCCCTGCGAGTCGGTCGTGATGCTGTGCGCCCCGTAGAACTGTCCAGCCTGGCGCCCGCCGTCGCCGAAGCTGGTGAGGTGCTCCAGGTTCTCGCGGTCGATGATGTGAACGCGCTGGTTTACCCCGTCCGCCAGGTAGATGTAGCTCTGATTCGGGTCGCGTGAGAACGCGATGTCCCACGCCGAGCCGGACCCGGTCGTGTTCGGCAGCACGAACATCTCGTCGACGAACGTCCCGTCCTTCTGAAACACCTGGATGCGGTCCTGCGCGCGGTCGCATACGTAGACGAGCCCGCTGTTCGACACCTCTGCGCAGTGGACCGGGCTGGCGAACTGCTGCGGCGGCGGCTCGCCCGGCTGGTAACGCTGCGAATAGTCGTCGTCCGGTTCGTTGCCGTAAGCGCCCCAGAACCGCTTGACCTCGCCGGTGTCGGCGTCGACCACCGCCACACGCCTGTTGCCGTACCCGTCGGCGAAATAGATTTCGTTCGCCTCGGCGTCGACCGAGATCTTGGCGATGCGGCCGAAGCTGTCAAGACTGAGGCTGTCGGTAGCGCGACCCGCCACACCGACCTGCAGCAGGAATTCGCCGGCCCGGGTGAACTTGAGCGCATGCGAGTCTCCGCCGCCGTTCCCGCCGACCCACACGTTGTCCATGTGGTCGATCGTGATGCCGTGGTTCGAGGAGGGCCAGTCGTAGCCGTCGCCCGGACCGCCCCAGCTGCCAACCAGATTTCCCTGCGGGTCGAATTCGAGGATGGGCGGCGCCGGTTCGCAGCACTCTTCGGCGGTCGGTGGGTCGCCCAGGACCGGCATCTCGTTGGCGGCAAGTGTCGACGCACCACGGTGCACGATCCAGATGTGGTCCTGCGTATCCGCATCTACACCGATGGTCGAGCCCAGCAACCAGTGGTTCGGCAACGGCTTGGGCCAGAACGGGTCGACCTCGAACATCGGGGCCTGTGGGCCGCCGGTGTCGGCTGACGCCGCGGCAGATTGCTCAGCGGGCGCCTCCGTCGCGCCGGAGCCGCCGCCACACGCCACGACAAGCGCGAGCGTTGCCGCCACCGCCAGCAGACCGAATCGCTTTAGGAACGACATCGTCAGCCTCCTTGTCGAACTGGGCGCGAATGTGTCAGGTGGCTCATTATGCCTCAACGTGAGGATCTTGCGTCTAATCAAAACGTCGCGATCGGTTTAGGAGCCACGTCTGCATTCCCTCGGCAATCCGCAACGGGGGCGGAGCGGGTCGCCGGTATCGTCGTCATGGCTCCCTGCGGTTTGTGCCAATCGGGAAGCGCCGAGCATCCCGGCGCGCAGTTCCGGCCAGACTTCTGGTACGATCACCGATCGATGCTGTTCCTTGAGTCGCGGGTCCTCGACGTGCACACACATGGTCTTTCCGCCTGCTGGATGGCCGCGGCTGTTCTCGCGATGGTCAGTGCCGCCTGCGGGAGCGGGACGCCGGTCGGCTCTGGAGTCGACGAACCCCCGGCGGGGGTCGCACCTGCGCCGATCGATGCCGGCGTCGCCCAGGTCAGTGGCATGGCGCCACGTGCGAACGGCGTGGTCATCGCAATAGTACTCCTCGACCCACATGCCGAGATCGAGGTGCCGTTGCCGGACGACGTGCCGGTAATGGATCAGTACGGCCGCCAGTTCGTGCCGACGTTTCTCCTGGTCCGGCGGGGCCAGACGATCAACTTCACAAATAGCGAGGATGACCTGCACACCGTCCACGTCAAAGACAGCGCTGGCGAGTCTCTGATCAACGTGGCGACGCTCAACGGCAGTAGCTACGAGTTCACCTTCGATCTGACAGACGAGTACGACGTGTTCTGCAACACCCACACCGAAATGGAGGCGGACATCCTCGTGGTGGATAGCCCCTATGCCGTGGTGGCCGAGCGTGACGGCGCCTTCACCATACCGGACGTGATCCCCGGCACCTACACCGCCACGGTGATACAGGGCGCCGAGCGCACCGAGCGGGAGATCGAGATCGTCGCGGGGCGAAACGAGATCGATCTGGCGGGCACGTGAGGGCCGCGTTCAGGGAACGACACTCGCGCCTTCAGCTCCTCGAACCCGACACCGATTCTAGATGCCGCTTGCCGGCAGGTGCGCCAGATCCACGAGCTCCACCCCGCCGAACCGTCTGAAGTCCGACAGGTTGTCGGTGACCAGACGGGTCAGCCCGTGTTCCTGCATTGTGGCGACCAGGTTCGCATCGTGTAGCTGCTTGCCTGTGCACTTCGCTGTCTGCGCGATCCGCAGCAGTCGCTCGGTGACACGGCGGGTTTCTTCGAGAATCGTGCTGCGTTCGACAATCGCCTCGGCGTTCCGAACGGCCAACCGTATCGACAGGCCGAGTCCGTTCACGTCGACCGGGCGGGTGCAGACCGCCAGGAACTCACGGATGATCTGACCGCTGACGCACAGCTCGACACCCTGGTTGGGCAGCACGTTCAGGACCTGGAGCGCGTGTCCGTGGAGCGCGCGTCTTGCATCGACAGCGCTCAGCAGGACGTTGGTGTCACAGAACAGCCGATCACCGGCCGTCATCGCCATAGATGTCCTCGCGTGACCACGTCCGCTCGTTCCCCACTTCGACATGGGTGAGCAGAATCGGTGCGTAGCCTTCGTCCGGCGGAGATGCTCGTGCCGCCTCGGCGAGAATCGCGCGGATTTCACCCTGGACGGACCGGTGATGCGCCTCGGCTCTCCGCTTCAGCGCCGCCACGGTCTCTTTGGGCAGATCCCGAACATGAATTCCAGGCATGACACCATTATGCCACCATATTAATTTGGTGGCACTGTCGAGTCTCTGGGTCGTCTCGCGGCGCTGTTCGGGGGCTTCGGCAGTCGGCTCGTTCCCGAACGAGTCTTCGCACTGCCGAGCGGCTGGAATCGGTATGTCAGCCCACCGTATCTTGGAAGTACTCCGGCAAGTCTGGCTTGGTGTCGCGCAGGATGTCGACGATCGCGCGGCGATCGTCGGGATCGAGACGAGTGTAGCGGTCTTCGGTGGCGGTTCCCGACAGTACCTCCCACAGGCGGTGATACACCGCATCCTTTGCGGCGTCGGGCAGGGCGTCGAACGTTTCGGTGTAGATCAGCGGGCTGCAAGGGTAGCGCAGCAGCCGGCCGTCGAGGTCGAGGTGGTGCAACGAGCGGTCCCGTCCGTCGAATGGGCCCAGAGCCGAGTACCACTCGGCGAAGCCGGACGTGCCGCGGATGCCTGACGGGAGCGGCGCCTCGTCGACGAACAGGAGATAGTCGACAAGCTCCACCGCCGTGTCCTCCAGCGAGATCTCCTGTTGACCCGAGGCCGGCCGGCTGGGCCGCGCCGCCTGGTGTTCCAGGACTCGCGCCTCCCACCCGATGCGAATCAGCAGGTTCGTCATGTGGTTGCGGTGCTCCAATACGAGCATCGCCACGATGTCGCTGTAGGGGGTGGCGTAGCCGGTCAGATCGAATAGCCCCTCGAGGGTGTCGAGCACCGGCGCGGGGTCGGGGAGCACGCCCGGGACATACTCGATCGGTTCGGTCGTGTTCCCGAGATGTCGCACCGTCGGTGGGGCGCCGGTCACATACCAGCTACCCCAGCGCTCCGACAGGGGCGTCCGATGGTCGGTGGTCCAGCCGACCGCATAGGCGTTCGGGTCGTCCGGCATTGGCAGCGCGTTGATCGTCATCAGCCCCGGGATGCCGAGCGTGTCCCAGGACAGGTGACACGCCAGACAGCGGTCGTTGCGCGTGATCGCGGGCCGGTCGGTCGGCTCCTGATCGATCGAGTAGAACAGCACCCCCTGGGTCGGGTCGAGCGACGCGATCTCGAGCAGGTTGCCGCCGCGTACCCAGGCGACAGCCACCGTGTCGTTGAAGAAGAGCGCTCGTGGGTTCTCTGCGCTGATCCGGCTGGCTTGAAGGCTGGTGCCGGAGAAGACGGTCACCTGCGACTCGACCGGCACGTCGAGGGCGTCGAGCACGGCGTGCAGATAGCCGGTGGTCGGCTCGAAGGCAAGCGTGGTCTGGCCCGCCTGGACCGCCCGGTCGAGCGCGGTCACCGCGTCGCTCGTCGGGCCGTCCGAGTAGCGAATGGCCGGATGATCGCGCGATTCTCGGAACGCCCCGCCCCGCTGCCCGCTCAGTGTCGTCATCCCGGCCACAACGAGCAGGCCGGTCGCAACACAGAGCACTCGCTCGGCACGTCGGTCTGATTGCATCCCCATGGTGTTAAGACTCGGCGAGGCGAAGCCGAGCCGCTCCTATGATCTTCTGCCTCCTGCCTCCTGCCTCCTGATTTCCTTTCCGCCTCAGCGCGTCAGTCCACCGTCCAGAGCGTGACGTTCGATTCGTCCTTGATGAACAGGCGGTTCCCCGAGATGGTCGGTTGGGCCCAGGTGGTGCTGTCCGACACCTCGTAACGGGTCACCTGGGTGAAGCCGGTGCGGTTCGACCGGGCGACGATCAGGTCGCCATCGTTGTTCAGCAGAAACAGCAGGTCGCCAGCCATGACCACGGCCGAGTTGGTCGCTTCGCGGCCCTCGGTCCGCCAGAGCGTCTCGCCGCTGCCGGCATCGAGCGCGAAGAACTGCCCGGCGCTCAGGTGCGACATCCCGAAGAGCGTGCCGTCGACGAGCACCGGGTTGCTCATGAACATCGAGACCTCGTCGGTCTCCCAGACAGTCTCGGTTGTCCACCGTCCCCCCAGGCGTGTGGGCCTGAATCTGGCGACTCCCAGGTCGTGACCGGTGACGATTACGTCCTCGCCATCGATAATCGGTGTGATCGAGTTGTTCGTGGATCGGGAGACAAACGGTCGCTCCCAGAGCAACTCGCCGTCGTCGGCTGCGACCCCCACGATGTGCGCTTGGGTCACCGAGACGATCTGTCGCACGCCATCGATGACGGCGACCATCGGCGAGGCGTACCCCGGTCCGTCGCCCTCCCAGCTCCAGACCACACTGCCGCTGTCGGCGTCGAATGCCGTCAGTGCGCCAGCGTCGTGTCCGCCCACGTGGAAGATAACATGACCATTGTCGGCGACCGGTGAGAGCGCGGTGGCATACAGCGGCTCGACAGCCTGTGCCGGTTTTTGCCACAACAACTCACCGTCGGCGGCGTCGAACGCCGAGACGACCCCGTTGATGCCGAGCGTAAAGAGCTTGCCGTCGAAGAACAGCGGTGTCGACTTCGGGCCGGGGCCGTGACGCTGGGTCCCCGCGTTGTTGCGATAGGTGCCCGTGTAGCCGGTGCGCCAGACGACCGCTCCGCTCGTGGCGTCGAGCGCCATCACAACCTCGTCGGTGTCCAGCCGACCAAAGGTGTAGACCCGGTTGCCGACCAGAATCGGTGTGGCATAACCACGACCTGTCTCCACCTGCCACTGCCGAGTCAGCCGGGTCGGCCAGGCGGCCGGCTCGGTGAACGCCGCCGCCGCGCCGTCGCGATTCGCGCCCCGCCACTGCGGGTAGTCGAGCGGTCCCCCCTGCGCCGCAGCGTCCCCAGCCGAAATGATGAGGACCGCCGCGGTCACCCATGCCACACATCCACTCTTCATGCACGCCTCCCCGTTCCGATTCTACCCCTCCGGTGTAACCACACGTTACACTAGCCGAACTTACATGCCTGATCGACCCGATCGTCTTCCGTTGATCCTGTTCGGGCTGCTCCTGGCTCTGTGCGTCACTTTTGCATTGACCTATGTCATCGAGGAGCTGCCGTTCGAGGACATACCGCTGCCAAACGGCGGCGTAGAGCGAGTGACCACCGGCCACGGTACGACGCACGACCAGTTCCCGTCGATGGACCATGCCGGTCCGGGTAGCGAACGGCGCGGTCCTGTTTGGTGGCTCGGTTTGAGCTTCGGGCTGCTGCAGCTCGCGCTCATCTTCGGTTGCCTGGCGCTCCCGGTGAGGCGCCTCGCGCTGATCCGCACGCCGCTGGTGCTGTGTGGCATCGTCCTCGCCGCAATCTTCGTGGTGATAGCGGTCAGCTATCGCGGGTACGCGGGAGACGGCATGCCTCCGTTGATTTTCTCGCTGCCCGTTCCGACCGCCTGGTTCCTCTATGCGTTTTGGCCGGCCCAATTCATCGTCGTGGCGCTCTACGTGCTGCTGTTCAGCCGCGCGTTCGTGACCCCGGTGGACATGACGCGGTTCCGGGAGATTGTGGCGGCCCGCCGGCGTCACGAGGCGGCTGACCGCTGATGGACGATTCCCGCTCACTGGTCGTCCTTGCCTTCGTGCTTACCTATCTGGCGATGTGCGTCGGGGTGGGTATCTGGGCGCTGCGCCGGACCACCTCGACGCGCGATTTCTTCATGGCGGGACGCGACCTCGGCATCCTCGTCGTCGGGCTCGCGGTCTTCTCGAGCACCATGAGCGGTTTCGGCTTTGTGGGCGGGCCCGGGCTGGTCTACCGGATGGGACTCAGCTCGGCCTGGATGACCGTCATCGCCCCGCTCGGCTACTGCTGCGTGTTCTATCTGTTGGGCACGCGGCTGCGCATGCTGGCCGAGCTCCGCGACACCATCTCGCTGCCGGACGCGGTGGCGGCGCGCTATCGGAGCGAGCGGGCCAGGCTGCTGACGGCTGTCGCCATTCTCCTTGGGGTGGTCGGGTATCTGGGCACGCAGATCCTCGCGATGGCGACGGTGTTGCGTGACGTTCTCAACAACGTCTCGTTCATTCCAGAGGTGTCGATTCTCACCTGCATGGTCATCGGCTGCGCCGTGCTGGTGTTCTACTGTGTGACCGGCGGCATCCTGGCGTCGGTCTATACCGACCTGGTGCAGGGTGCCATCATGATCGTCGCTGCCGTGTTCGTCTTCTTTGCGGCACTGAGCGCCGTCGATGGCGGGTTGACCGGCATCGTGACGACACTCGTCGCCGACGACCCAGAGTCGATCTCTCCCTGGGGCACGCTGGGGATGATGGGCTCGCTGTCCTGGTTCGTGGTGTTCGTGCTCGGTGCCGCCGGCCAGCCGCATGTCATCACCAAGTTGATGATGAATCGGCGGGTCGAGGACGCCCGGCGCACACTGCCGGTGAGCGCTGGCGGCTATGCGCTGTGCTCGCTGCTGTGGCTGAGCATCGGACTGGCGATGCGGGCGCTCGTCATCCAGGGGGGGCACCCCGAGCTTGCCAATCCGGACGAGGCGGCGCCACAGTTCCTGCAGTTCCACGCCGGTCCGATGCTGGCCGGTGTCGTGTTCGCCGGGCTCTTTGCCGCGATCATGTCGACGGCCGACAGCTTCCTGAACCTCGGGGCCGCCGCCGTCGTGCACGACATCCCAAAGGCGCTTTACGGTCGGTCGCTCTCGAACGAGCTCTTCTGGGCACGAGTGGCGACGGTGGCGCTCGCGGTCGGGTCGGCCATTTTCGTGCTCTACTCGCGGCAAGACCTGGTGGCATTGCTCGGCGCGTTCGGGTGGGGCACATTTGCGGCCGCGCTCGTCCCGACGGTCGTCATCGGTTTCAACTGGAAGCGGGCTACCGCTAGCGCTGCCAATGTCGCCATTGTCACCAGCTTGGTAGTCAACTTCGGCATCGAGGTCTTCGGTCTGGCGATCCCCTATGGCATCAACGGCGGATTCGTGGCCCTGCTGCTGTCGATGACGCTGTTCTTCGGGATCTCACTGGCGTCCCCGCCGCCCACGCTCGACCCCGACATCGAGGCGGTGATGGAGCTGTGAGCAGGCGTCGAACGGCCTTGCCTGCTGCGGCTCTAGGCTATGGGCTATAGGCTTTAGGCGCTCTGGGGACTGGCGTTTCTTGCTACGGCGGTGCCGGATTGCGACTCAATCCCCGAAGCGTGGTGCTGACTGAAACGAATAACGGCAGGCCGTTGGGCCCGACAGCGAGCCGAAGAGCGCCCAAAGCCCAAAGCCTAGAGCCCATAGCCAAGAGAGCAGAGCTTGGCGCGCGAGGCGAGCTTTTTGGGCGAGCAGGGAATCATGCAAACAATCAAGTCCGGCGGCCACCGACTGTTCGAGGAGGACGAGGAGACTTCCCGCTATGTGGCGGAGCTACTGCGGGACCTCCGGACCCGGGGGCTCGATGCGGTGCGTGCGTATAGCCGCAAGTTCGACGATTGGGACCCGCCCGACTTCGAGCTCAGTCCCGGCCAGATCGACGAGGCGATCGGCAAGTGCGGCGACCAGGTGGTCGCCGACACGGCGTTCTGCCAGGGCAACGTCCGGGCGTTTGCCGAGGCGCAGCTTGCCACGCTGCTGCCGCTCGAGACCGAGATTCGACCCGGTGTCGTGCTCGGGCACAAACACATCCCGGTCGGCTGTGTCGGCAGCTATGTGCCCGGCGGCCGTTATCCGATGTTCGGCTCAGCGCAGATGAGCATCATCCCGGCCAAAGTCGCCGGGGTCGACACCGTCATCGCCTGCACACCACCGGTCAAGGGAGAGGGGTACTTTCCGGCCACGGTCAACGCGATGAAGCAAGCGGGTGCCGACCGGATCTTCGTGCTCGGCGGTGTACAGGCGTTCGCGCTGATGGCCTACGGTATGGATGTGGTTCCGCCGGCCGACATGCTGTGCGGCGCCGGCAACCGGTTCGTCGCCGAGGCGAAGCGCCAGCTCTTCGGCCAGTGTGGGCTCGACCTGCTCGCTGGCCCGACCGAGATCGCGATCATCGCCGACGACAGCGCCGACCCGGCCCTGGTTGCCTGCGACCTGCTCGGCCAGGCCGAGCACGACCCCAACAGCGGCCAGATCCTGGTCTGTCTCAGCGAGTCGTTCGCGCGCCAGGCGCTCGCCGAGCTGGAGCGCCAGCTCGAGGTGCTGCCGACCAAAGACATCGCCGGCGTCTCGTGGCGTGACAACGGCCGCGTGGTCGTGGCCGACAACCGGGATGAGGCGATCGCGCTGAGTGACGACTGGGCGCCCGAGCATCTCGAGATCCACGTCGAGGACGTCGACTACTATCATGCGCGGCTGCGCAACTACGGGTCGCTCTTCATCGGCGAGGAGACAACGGTCGCCTACGGCGACAAAGCGATCGGGACCAATCACATCCTGCCCACCAGCCGGTCGGCACGCTACACGGGCGGGGTCTGGGTGGGGAAATTCCTGAAGACGGTCACCTACCAGCAAATGACCCGGGCGGCGAGCGTAGAGGTCGGTCAGGTGACGGCGAGGCAGTGCGAGATGGAGCGGATGCTGGCGCACGCCATCACCGCAGACGAGCGGGTCCGGCGGTACGGGACAGACGGCGATGTTTGACCTGACGGGCAAGACGGCGTTGGTGACCGGCGCGGCGACCGGATTGGGACAAGCGATCGCCGTTGCATTGACCACGGCCGGTGCGCGGGTCGCCCTCTCGAACCGGCGCGACCTGGCACTCGACGAGACCGCCGAGCTGTGTGCCGCACAGGGTGCGGCGCCGCTGTCGCTCACCATCGACGTGCGCGATCTGGCGCAGATCACCGAGGGTGTGGCGGCCGTCGAGGCGGAGCTCGGTCACGTCGACATCCTCGTCAACAACGCCGGAATCAACCGCCCGGCACCGGGGTTGGAGGTCGACGTCGAGAACTGGGACGACCACTTCAACACGAACGTCCGTGGCGGCTTCTTCTGCGCGCAGGCGGTGGCGCCGAAGATGATCGAGCGAGGATTTGGGCGCGTGGTGTTCATCTCGAGCCAGTCGGGGCTCATCGGCATTCCGGGTCAGCCGGTCTACTGCGCCAGCAAGGGCGCGATCATCAATCTCGTTCGCACCCTGGGTGTCGAGTGGGCCAAGCACGGTGTCACGGTCAACTCGGTCGCGCCGACGTTCGTCGAGACCAATCTCACCCGGGCGCGGCTCGCACAGCCGGAATTCCGAGCGTTCGTGTTGGGCAAGATCCCGAGCGGCAAGCTCGCCACACCAGAGGACATCGCACATGCGGTGGTGTATCTGGCGAGCGACGAGGCCGGCATGGTCAACTGCGCGACGCTGCCGGTCGACGGGGGCTGGACGGCCTGGTGACGCTGGAACGACGACCGCGTCGTCCAGTTCAGGTCGCTCGTCTGCAAGAGTCTACGAAGAGACAGAACCCAGGAAAGGACACGCTCATGAGAACCATCGCTGCCTCGGTCGCACTGCTTCTGGTTGCCTCGTCGCCGTTGTTCGCCCAGGGGCGCGGGGACCGGCCGGCGCCGGTGGTGTCTCCCGAGGTGACTCCTGACCGGATGGTGACCTTCCGGCTGCGCGCGCCCGACGCGGAGAAGGTGACTGTCATCATCGCCGAGATCTTCCGGCAGGTGCCCGGCTACGACGAATCGTGGTACACCGGTCGCTTCAGCGACGACGAGGTGCCGCTCGAGAAGGGCCCCGACGGCGTGTGGTCACTCACCCTCGGACCGCTGGTGCCGGACATCTACGACTATGCCTACATGGTCGACGGCGTGCGCACGCTCGACCCGGTGAATCTGGACATCAAGCCGGGGGACGCGGCCCTCGAGAACTGGCTGACGGTGCGCGGAGCGGAGCCGCTGTACTCTGACCAGAAGCCGGTGCCGCACGGCGCCGTCACGACGGTGGACTACGAGTCGAGATCCCTCGGCCTCGTGCGTCACTTCAACGTCTACACGCCGCCAGGGTACGAGACGAGCGGCGAGCGCTACCCCGTGCTCTATCTTCTGCACGGTGCCGGCAACTCCTACGCCACCTGGGTGAGCGCTGGCGCGCATCACATCATGGACAATCTGGTCGCCGAAGGGTCGGCGACACCGATGATCGTGGTGATGCCAAACGGTCACGTAGCGGCCGGCGCCAACGAGGTTCCGGCCGACACGCCCGGCGGCGCTTTTGGCGCGGACCTGCTGACCGACGTGATGCCGCGGGTCGAGGCCCGCTTCCGAACGATCGAAGACCGTGAAGGGCGGGCGATTGTAGGTCTCTCGATGGGGGCAGGCCAGACCGCGGCCCTCGGCTTCGCCCGTCTGGATCTGTTCAGCCACATTGGTCTGATGAGCGGCGCTGGTCTCGATCGGGAGGGCCGCCTTCGCAGTTACATGCCCGACGCACGCACCGCCAACGACAAGCTGCGGCTATTCTGGATCGGCCGCGGCGAGGGCGAGAACGTGGAGGGCGCCAGGGCTCACTCGCAGGTGCTGACCGATAACGGCATTGAGCATGTGCTGCACATCAGCCGGTTCGGGCACAGCTGGATCACCTGGCGGCGCGACCTCTACTACGAGGTGGGGCCGAAGCTGTTTCAGTAGGCCGTCTCGTCCTGCCGGCTCGGCCGTGCGCACCATTGTGAGAAGTGGACGCCCGGCAGATGCGGGGCCGCTGATTGTTCCGACCCTGCAGCACCGGCGGCAGGACATGGACGCGCTCGACCGGATCGAGTGGCGCGCCGACTTCGAGCCCGTTGGACTTACCAGTTGATCCGGGTGTCGGAGGTCGCCTTGCCACCCACGGCGAGTACCGTCTCGGTGGGTGTGCCGACGCGCACGATGTAGTCGAAGTCGCCTGCGCCGACCCCGTCGTCGGGGTCCGGCTCCGCCGACGCGATCGTCTTGACCAGCAGCAGGAAGCGTTTCCCGAGTGCGCGCGCGGTGCCGGGTGGCGTGTCGGTCGGCACGACCAGCGACAGGGCCACTGTTCGTCCGCGCTGATCAACGTCGGCGGCGAGCACCTGGCTGTCGGCCCTGATGCCGGCAACCGCCAGGGTCTCCTCCCGCGCGGTCAGGATCGGGAATTCGGGTCCGTCGTCGCCACGGCCTCCCATGATCCAGCCGGCGAATGTCTTGATGGCAGCCGGCACGAACGCGAAGGCCGAGGCGGTGGTCAGGCCGAGCACGTCGCTGGATGCCACCTCGGTGAGCGCACGTGGTGTCATGTTGGCCAGCATGTCGCGATGCGTTGGTCCCCCCATCGGGATCGGTTCTCCCGTGCCGCTCGTGCCCGCAAGCAGATCGACGCCCCCGACGAAGTCGAAACCGCGGAACAGCTCGACGGAGGGACGTTCGTCCACGAGACTCGTCGTGTCGATGAAGCTGAGATCAGCGGCGTCGGGGAAGTCGGTGGTGCGTTCGAGCGCCAGCGCGCGCCTGATTCGAGCGAGCGAGGCCGCCGACGGTGCGGGAGCCCCCCCTTGTTCCTGTCGCGTCGGGGCGGTGGTTCCGGCCTGAGGGCGGGTCTGCGCAGAGATGGGCGTGAACAGCACGCCGACGATCAGGACCGTGAGAAGCACACGTGGCGAGTAGCCACGCCGGGGTCCGGACTCGAGCACGATCGCCGCACGCGTGACACCCGGTAGCGCAGCCATGTAGGGTAGGTCTGATAATACACCTGCCCGGGAGAATCTATGACCTTTGTTGCCGAACTGGAACCGGCCGCCCTCTGGCGGCATTTCGACAGCATTCTGACCGTTCCCCGCGCCTCGAAAGATGAGGGACGGATGCGTGACCATGTCGTGGCGGTGGCCGACAGTCGCGGGCTGGCGCATCAGGTCGACCGCGCCGGGAACCTCGTGGTGCGCAGACCGGCGACACCGGGGCATGAGGGCGCCGCGATCACCATCCTGCAGTCCCACCTCGACATGGTGCAGGAGAAGAACACCGATGTCGATTTTGACTTCACCAGCGACGCGATTGTCCCGCGCATGGACGGCGAGTATCTTGCGGCGACCGGCACGACTCTGGGTTCGGACAACGGTGTTGGCGTTGCGACGATGTTGGCCGTGATGGGGGAGTCGGAGTTTGCGCACGGGCCGCTGGAGCTGCTGTTCACCATCGACGAGGAGACCGGGTTGACCGGTGCGACCCAGCTCGACGCCGACCTGTTGCTCGGTCGCCAGCTGATCAATCTGGATTCGGAGGAGGATGGCATCGTCTACGTCGGATGCGCGGGTGGGGGCGACACGCAGCTCACCCTCGGACTCGATACCGAGCCGGCGACGGCCGACGGCGTAGCGCTGTCGATTGCGCTGACCGGTCTCAAGGGTGGGCATTCGGGCTGCGATATTCATCTTCGGCGCGGCAACGCGGTGAAGTTGCTTGGCAGGGCGCTGTGGGCGGCGCAGCTGGGCGGCGGGTTCCGTCTGGCCCGGTTCGAGGGCGGCAGCGCACACAACGCGATTCCGCGGGAGGCGTTCGCGACCGTCGTCGTGACGCAGGAGGGCCGGAACAGGCTGATGGCGGCGGTCGAACAGGAGGTCGCGAGGATTGAGGCCGAGTACGCACCGGCCGACCCCGGCATGCGGCTGTCGGTGGACGATGCGGCGGCGCCCGAGACGGTCTGGGACGAGGTGACAACCGAGCGGGTGCTCCGACTGGTCAATGCGCTCCCGCACGGCGTCGAGGCGATGAGCTACGACATCCCCGATCTGGTCGAGACCAGTGTCAACCTGGCAACGGTCAAGCCCTTCAACGGGGCGCTTCGCGTCAGGCTCAGCAGCCGGTCGTCCATAGACTCCGCGCTCGAGGCGTTGCGGCGACACGTGCGGGCCGTCGGCCTGCTCGCAGGGGCGGGGGTCGAGGAAGACATGGCGTATCCAGGCTGGAAGCCGGACCTCGAATCTCGGCTGCTCGAGGTCGTCAAGGCTGTGCACCGGCGCGAGCTGGGAAACGAGCCGGAGGTCAAGGCGATTCACGCCGGGCTCGAGTGCGGCATTCTCGGGAAGAAGATTCCGGGTATCGATATGATCTCGGTCGGGCCGCAGATCGAATTTCCACACTCTCCGGATGAGCGGGTGCACGTGGCGTCGGTCGGCAGGTTCTACCGCCTGGTCGCGGCGACGCTGACCCGGCTTGCATGAGGTCGAGTGGGTCGACTGGACCGCAGACTCTCTCTAGGGGTAGCATGGGAGATTAGACCCTTTCGAATTGCGTGCAAGGAGATACGATGCGAACCAGTCTTGTAGCGGTGGCGGTACTTTTGTTGACACTGCCGGTTCTTGGGCAGGGCGGCGGCGTGACAGCCAGTGGCTGGCAGGCCCGGCTCGACAGCGGCCGTGCCGATGTCAACGACTTGAGCTTCATGGCGATGGGCGGCGGGTTCCACGTCACCACCGGTCCCCATGCGATTTTCTGGGACTCGAGCAACGCCGCATCTGGCAGCTACACCCTCAGCGCCACCTTCACCCAGACCAAGGCGTCGTCGCACCCGAACTCGTTCGGGCTGTTCTTCGGGGGACAGAATCTCGACGGCGACGACCAGCGCTATACCTACTTCCTGATCCGGGAGGACGGGCAGTTCCTGCTCAAGCAGCGGATTGGCGCCGACACCGAGGATTTGACCAGCGGCTGGGCGGCCCACAGCGCCGTTAACGGGCTCGACGGTGGGCGGATGACCAACACCATCTCGGTCGAGGTGGGGGCGAGCAACGTGCGGTTCTTGTCGAATGGTACCGAGCTGGCCAGCCTGCCGAAGGCCGGGCTGTCGGTGGACGGCATCGCGGGCGTGCGCTTCAGTCACCAGCTCGACGTGCATGTCGGCGACTTCACGGTCGGCTAGCAGCCCGTAACTCGGTCGTGTCGACCTTCGTGGGGCAAGGCTTCACCCTTGCTTCGCAGGCCTGCGCCACAGAATCAACTCGGCTGCTCTGTGGGCTTAGGCGGCTTATCTTGGCCTGGCGGGGACGGAATGGGATTTCCGTCCCCGCCAATTCTCTCCTGTTAGCCTAGCTTCAGCACCTCCTCCATCACCAGCCGCGGCCCGCGGTCGTGGTCGCGCACGATACGGCTCTCGTTGTTGAACAGCATCGCCTCGCGCGTGTCGGTAGAGTAAACGGGCCAGGTGGGCAGGCCGGGCGTGTCCGGGTTCCCGGTGCGGGCGAACGCCATCCAGGCGGCGCTCATCTTCGCGGCCAGCGCGCGCGAGGCTGCCGACCCAGGCTGATCGAACAGGCGCGTCTCGAAGTGGTCGACGTTGTCGAACACGAACCGGATCTCGAGTGCGTGCGGCGTCTTCAGCTCGCCGCCCATGTCCCAATCGAACCGGTACAGCCAGGCGGGGGCGCCGCCAAGGGCCGTCTTGCGTGCGGCCAGCTCACGCGCGTACATACCGCGGGGATGGTCAGTGCAGATCAGGATGTAGAGATCCCAGGGCCGCGCCTCCTGGTAGGCGTCGCGATATGCCTCGACCACTCGTGGGGCATCGACGTCGCTCGCGAGTCGCGCCGCGATCCGTTCCAGCAGCTCGCCGTCCGTCATGTCGAGCGGCATCTCGCGGTTTTGCCACGACAGCGTCTCCTCGGTCCGGTTGTAGCCGACGATGACCGGCACGTCGACCGAGATGGAGGTTGCGGTCGGGTCGAAGGGATGCGCCGGAATGGCATCGCCGTCGAGGACCGGCGTGTTGTCGGTCATGCCGACGACCCGTTCCTCGGGCTCGAGTTCACGCGCCACCTCCAGCGATGCTGCGAACAACGTGTCTGTCGGAATCCTCTGGAGCTCGCGGCTCTGGCCCCGTCGCAGTCCCACCTTGGCCAGCAGGCGGGTGGCCTCGCTGGTGGCATCTCGCGGGTTGCGAACCCGGAGAATGGCCCCACTCTCGATGATCGCCCGGTGAAAGAGTCCGTTGGCTCCAGGCATCGCGAGCAGCGTCGACACTTTCCGCCCGCCACCCGACTCGCCAAAGACGGTGACGGTGTTCGGGTCGCCTCCGAACGCCTCAATGTTGTCGCGCACCCACTCGAGCGAGGCGATAATGTCGAGCATTCCGACGCAGCCCGATGCCGCGAACTCGCTCCCGGCCAGCTCAGCCAGATAGGCGGAGCCAAAGATGTTCAGCCGGTGGTTGATCGTGACCAGCACGACGTCGCCGGCGGTGCACATGTTCACGCCGTCGTAGGTCCGCGACGACCCCGACCCGGCGCTGAATCCGCCGCCATGCAGCCATACCATCACCGGTCGGCGCCGGCCGTCGCCCAGCCCCGGTGTCCAGACGTTCAGAAACAGGCAGTCCTCGCTCTTGACCGGATGCGGCCGGGACTGCGGGGCCGAGGCGCCAAACTCCAGTGCGTCATGGATGCCCGTCCACGGCGCTGGCGCGATCGGCGGCATGAAACGGTTGGGTCCGCCGGTGGAGGCGCCATAGCGGACGCCCTTGAAGATGTGTATGCCGGCGCGGGTCGCGCCCCGAATGCGACCCGCGGTGGTCTCGACGACGTCTCCTGGCCCGGTCTCCTGAGCCAACGCGATGCGGCCGATGGGGCCAAGCCCGGGAACCACACGCCCCGCGATGCCCGCTGCCGCGAAGCCGGACAGCCCCCGCATGAACGTCCGGCGACTCCAGATGTCACAAACGCCCCGTGTCGCCCGGCGGTGGTCGCGTGTCGACATGTCGTGTCTCCTTCGGTGACCGTGTGCCGTCAGGATAGCTCAAAATGCTGGCCCCGTTTCGGGACCGTCACTGGCGCGTTGAATTGTTTCGCGAGGGTGTCGGCAAAGTGCAGCGACACGGCTTCCTCCCCGTGAACCACGAAGGTCCGGGTTGGCGCATCGCCCAGCGACGCGAACCATTCGAGCAGCTCCCTGCGGTCGGCATGCGCCGAGAAGCCTTCGATCGTCTCGACTCGCGCGTTCAGGGGATACCACTCGCCGAAGATCCGGATCGGATTGGTGCCGGCCTGGATCACCTGCCCGAGCGACCCCGAAGCCTGGTAGCCGACAAAGACCACCGTGTTCCGGGAGTTGGTGATGCTGTGCTTCAAGTGATGCTTGATTCGCCCGGCCGTGCACATGCCAGACGCCGAGATGATGACCGCCGGCCTGCGCGACTCGTTGAGCGCCATCGAGTCCTCGACACGGCTGACGAGCTCGAGTCCCTCGAAGTAGAGCGGCGCGTCGCCGTCTTCCATCAGCTCCCGCACCGGGCGCGAGTAAGCCTCGGGGTGCAAGGCGAATGCCCTGGTCGCCGCCACGGCCATCGGACTGTCGACATAGACTCGTGCGTCCGGCAACCGGCCCGCTTCGACGAGGTCGTTGATCCGGGTCAGCACCTCTTGCGTCCGCCCGACGGCGAAGGCCGGAATGATCACCTTGCCTTTGCGACGCATGGTGCGCTGGATGATGTCGAACAGCCGCTCGGTGCGGTCTCCTTCGTTCGCCCGATCTCGGTCGCCGTAGGTCGACTCCATGATCAGGTAGTCGGGGCAGTCGACCGACTGCGGGCGGGGCAGCAGCCGGGCACCTTGCACCCCGAGGTCGCCAGAGAACACGAGTCGGCGGCTCGTCCCTTCGTCGTCGAGTCGGAGATCGATGATCGCAGCGCCGAGAATGTGTCCTGCCGGCACGAAGGTGACGGTACCGGCGCGCGGTAACGTGTGGGTGCCGCCCAGGGGCACCGGCACGAGCTGGTCGAGCACCGCGATGGCGTCCTCCTCGGTGTAGAGCGCGGTGACCCAGCTCGTGTCCTTCTTGCGCTTTTCGAGCCGCCGGATCGTCCAGCGCGCATCTTCCTCTTGGATGCGGCCGGAATCGGCCAGCATGATTTCGAGCAGTTGCGCCGTGGGAGCGGTCGTGACGATGGGGCCGTGGTAGCCGGCTTTGCGGAGTAGCGGCAGCCGGCCCGAGTGGTCGATGTGGGCATGGCTGAGAATGACGCAATCGAGCGTGCGCGGGTCGAAGGGGAACGGCTCGCGATTGCGCTCGTGCCGCTCGCGGCCACCCTGGATCATCCCACAGTCGAGCAGGATGCGTACACCGCCGCAGTCGACGAGGTGACAAGACCCGGTGACCTCTCGGGCCGCGCCGTGGAACTCGATGCGCACGTCTAGATGGTGATGCTCAAGGAGTCAGGGGTTAGCAGGACGCACGAAGGGCACAAGTATACCTGGGGACTGGCTGGGTGCGTGCGCCAAACCCGCCCCAGGATGCCCGCTGCGTGCGGTCTCCCCACACCGGATTCGCATGTGGGGGCCGGCCGTGGGGCTACGAGGTGGAGGGCGCAGAGCTCCACGCTTCGAAGATGTCGATGTCGAGTCCGAAGAAGCTCTGGATGCTGTCGCCCCGGTCGCCGAAGTCGGCGTCTATGACGACCTGCGCGAAGGGCGAGACCCCCTTTGGGCCCGGCATCGACAGAAACGCGTCGACCTTGAATCGGGGACGTTGGTCCACAAACACGTCGTTGCGCCCGTAGCCGAACTCGACGTAGCTTTCCATGAGCTTCCCTTCGGTCAAGACCACGCCCAGTCCGGCGTGATAGATGTCTCTTACATCCGATCCGCCCTCGGCCACGGTCAGGAAGCCGTACTGCCCCTGAGATACAGGCTGGCCGCTGCCTCGGTCTGTGCGTTCAAACGGAGGAACTCGTATCGCAGTCCCATGTAGGCTTCCAGGCTCGTGGCTTGACGGAACACCGCCAAGCTGGGGGCTTGCGCCGTCGAGGGTTCGGTGAAGAGATCGTTGCAGAGGGCTTGTGACGGGGTGCCACTCGAACTGGTGTCGGTTGTGTTGCCCACCGAGGTGCAGTCGGTTTCCCCGCTCGCGGCGCCGTGGATGATCTCGCCGAAAAACCACAACTGGTTCTCCGGCGGTGGCGCTGACGCATCTGGGGTGGCCCCGGCAAGACGAAACTCGAAATCGAACCCTGCGATCAACTGTTCCTGGACATCCCCGGACGCTTCCGGGTTGACCAGATTCCGGAGGTCCTTTGAGGCAAACGTGTCGATTGACACGCCAGGGAACACGGTCACGGCCAAGTTGCCCCGACAGTCGTCGTGATCGCAGTCAGCCTGTGCTTGGGCGGGTCCGACCGAGACCAACACGAGGATCACACCGAGCGCGCCTGTGTGCGTTAGCCATCTTTGTGCCTGTGTGGACAGCATCGAATGCACTCCCTTCGGTGACAGACCTGCGCCGGCGACCCGAACAGATCGGCTGTGTCCCAACGGTGCTGCCAAGGATAGACCCGCTGTGGGGATGGGGCAATCGATCACGCGTTGGCACGGCCGGCGGGTGGCTCGCCGAACACACCGGCCTCGGCGTCGGCAGGGGGCGATTTGGTGCGCGGCGTCCAGCCACGTCGGGCCAGATGCACGATCGCATTCTGGCGAGCGGGTCGATGGAGCGCCACGGCCGCGACGTCGCCTGGTTGCGGTTCATAACCCAGATGGCACAGCGCCGTGCGCTTGCCGCGGCAAACCGTGAGCATGACATGCTGGTCGACGTCGTCACTTTCGTCGACCTCGTCGACATTGATTACGGGCCCCTCGTCAGCTCGCGGTTGGCTGGTCGGGGTATCCCCGGCTGCGGGGGGTGGCGCCCCCGGCGCGACGTCGAGCTGATACTCGAACGATTCGATGTCCACGTCACCGTGCCGCCACCGCACATCCCACTGCGGCTGGTCGTGCGGACCGTCAAAGAGCATGTCCAGACCAGACCGCTGCAGCAGACGCCGTGTGTGCTGGTCCTCGAACGACTCCATCGCAACGAACCCCAGCGTCACACCGAACGCCTCGCGCGCCTCGCGCACGAACAGTCTGTTGGCGTGTTCGTTGAACGTCAGGCCGACCGCGGTACCGACCAGCTCCATCCGCGCGCGTTGCATCGTCCGGTCGTCGAACGGGTCGCCGAACACGACAGCGTGCCCGGCCTGTTCGGCAACGTGTGTCCGTTTCGGGTCCGACTCGATGAACAGGACCGGCACTCCACCAGCGCGCAGGGCCTCGGCCAGCGGCAGGCCCAGCCCCTGGGCCCCAAAGATTGCCACCCGATCGCGCTGCGGCAGCCGCAGATCGAGCAACCAGGCGAGCGGGTGGGCGAGCACTCCGGACAGCACGACGGTTCCGCCGATTGTCGAGAAGACCAGCGCCCGCAACGCCGCGCCGCCCTCGATGGCCTGTGTCTCGAGCGCGGCCGCGGTGATGGATGCGATCGCCGCGGCCACGATGCCGCGGGGGGCTATGGCGCCGATGAAGACGCGTTCGCGCGTGGTCAGCTTCACGCCTCGTGTCGACACCCAGACGCTCAGGGGACGGACGACCAGGATCAGCCCGCCCACCACCGTGAGGCCGCCCACGCCGAGCGCCCGCACGTCATCGAGCGCCACGTCGGCCGCCAGCAGGATGAAAAGCATGCCGACCAGCAGCACGGTCAGCTGGTCCTTGAACTCCCGGAGATCTTCGCCGACGCGTGTCTCTAGATTGCCGATGACGACGCCTGCAACCGTGACCGCGACCAGTCCGCTCGGGGGCATCACCCCGTCGCAGGCTTCGAACAGCAACACCACGCCGGCGAGGGTGAAGATGTTCTCGTAGCCGTGCGCAATCAGCAGCCGGTAGCGGAGCGCGGCGGCGAGCAGGAAGCCGGCGGCCAGACCGGCCAGCAGGCCGAACCCGATGCTGAGGGCGACGTCCCAGGTTTGCGACGCCAAGTTGGTCACGCTAGGTCGGGTCACCAATTGCAGGATGAATCCCGCGAGCAGAGCGCCGATGGGGTCGATCAGGACGCTCTCGGCCTCGAGAATCGTCTTCAGCCGCGGTCTGAGCCGCATGTCTCGCAAGAGCGGCTGAATGACCGTAGGACCGGTGACCACCACCAGCGCGCCGAACAGGATCGCGAGGTTCCAGCGCCAGCCGAGCAGCAGCGCGGCGAGCGCGGAGGCGCCAACGAATGTCATCAGCGTGCCCCACGTGATCAGACGGCGGATGGCCGCCTCCTGCCGCTTGAGTCGAGACCACTCCAGATTGAGCCCGCCCTCGAACAGGATGATCGCGACAGCGAAGTCGACGATGCCAAAGAGCCCGTCGCCCAGGCTTCGGGGCTCGATCCAGCCGACACCCTCCGGACCGAGCAGCGCTCCGCTGGCCAGTAGCAGCACGATGCCGGGGAGCCGCAGCAATCGTGAGACCGACTGCGCCAGGATGCCGGCGGCCAGCGCCAGCGCGACGGTCAGCTCGGGGTGCGTCAGAGGGGCCATGGTGGTCGTCCGTCGCGCGACGGGTCGCGGCCAATTGCGGCCCCATCGCAGGTTCGGTACAGTGGAGGGGCTCGGTTGCGACCGATGCCGATACCCATTATGACGGGGACCACGTTCCCCCGAGAATCGAGGAGACAAGCCATGTCCGCCCATCTGGCCTTGCGTTCCGGCAACCCGGCCCTTGGTGCCGACACGTTCACCCGTGTGCCGGCGGTCGTCGGGCAGGAGGTGATGACCATCGGTGGCACCGTCAACAAGACGGCCATGTCCCTGGCGATCCTGTTTGCCGCCGCCATGTATGTGTGGGGGCGTGGGGCGGCCGGGCAACTGCCAATGGGGCTGGTCATCGGGGGCGTCATCGGCGGGTTCGTCGTGGCGATCGCGACGGCGTTCAAGCAGACCTGGGCGCCCATCACGACGCCGCTCTACGCAGCGCTCGAAGGGTTGGCGTTGGGTGGCATCTCGTTTCTCTTCGAGCAGACCTACCCGGGTATCGTGGCGCAGGCGGTCTTCCTGACGTTCGGTACCCTCGGCGCGCTACTCTTTGCCTATCGCAGTGGGATTATCCGGGCGACCGAGAACTTCAAGCTTGGGGTGTTCGCCGCTACCGGGGGCATCGGCATCGTCTATCTGTTGAGCTTCGTGCTCGGCTTCTTCGGTATCGGCGTGCCGCTCATTCATTCCAGTGGTACCTTCGGCATCCTGTTTAGCCTGTTTGTCGTCGTCATCGCGGCGCTCAACCTCGTGCTCGACTTCGATTTCATCGAGGAGGGTGCCGAGCGCGGCGCCCCGAAGTACATGGAGTGGTATGGCGCGTTCGGGCTGCTGGTGACGCTCGTCTGGCTGTATCTAGAAATCTTGCGGCTGCTGGCCAAGCTGCAAGACCGGCGGTGATTTAGTGTCCCGAGTCAGAAATCCGCCACCCATTTCCCGGGCGGGGCATCCCGCCTGTCGGCGTTGCTCCTCGGTCACAAACACCCAATTTGCTCCCTCGTCGCGCCTTGCCAGTCGGGCGCCACGCTCCCGGAGCTCGGCAACGGACTTCTGATTCGGGACACTAGTGTACGCGGGTGCTCTGGGGATGGAGAGGCGCGGAATCTGGTTGGCTTGGCGCCGCCGCGTCAGACTCAGACTCGGTGTCGCAATCGTCGCACCCGTGGCACGAGGCTGGTGCGTCGTGGGCAGAGCTGCCGACCAGCTGACGCAGATGACGATACAGGGACACGACGGCCCCCGCGACGATGATTGCGACCATGATGGCTTGCCAATTCATGAGATGCCCCACTCTAACGCGGACCCAATCTGATACACGGCCAACGACGCGGTATAGGCCAGGACCGACATGTACCCGAACATGAACAACGGCCAGCCCCAGCTGCCCGATTCCTTGCGCACGACCACAATCGTGCTCATGCACTGACACGCCAGCACGAAGAACACCATCAGCGAGACCCCGGTGAGCGGCGTCATCAACGGCGTGCCGCCCTCCCGTTGCGCGTTCTGCAGCGAGGCGCGGAGGGTGACGCTCTCCTCGTCGGCCTCCGCGATGCCGAAGACGATGCCCAGCGTCGACACGAAGACCTCGCGGGCGGCGAAGGCCCCGAGGATCCCGACGCCGATCCGCCAGTCGAAACCGAGCGGCTCGATGACCGGTTCGATAACCCGGCCCAACCGGCCGCCGACGCTGTAGCGTAGCTGCTCGCTCGCCCGTCGTCCGCTCAACTCGGCGAGCCCAGCCTCTCGCGCACCGGCATCGGTCGTCGTGGCGAGGAGCTGGGTATCTGCTGCGTCGTAGCGCGCGTCGATCTCGGCGCTGTGCGGGAACGACAACAGTGCCCACAGGATGATTGTCATGGTGAGGATGATCGTTCCGGCGTCCTCGAGGAACTTTCGCACGCGCCGCCAGGTCGTGAGCAGGACGTTGCTCCAGACAGGCACCCGATACGGAGGCAGCTCCAGCAGCAGCGGCAGCCGCGGGCCGCGCAGGACCGTGCGGCGCAGCACCGCCGCGGCGCCGAGGGTAGCGACGACCGAGAGGGCATACATGGAGAACAGGACCACGGCGCCCACGCTGAGCAGGCCGAACATCCGCCGTTCGGATGAGAAGATCACCGCCGTGACCAGCGCGTAGACCGGGAGCCGTGCGCTGCAAGAGACCATGGGCAGCGTCAGCATCGTTATCAAACGGTCGCGCGGGCTTTCGATAGTGCGGGTTGCCATGACCGCTGGAATGGCGCACGCGAACCCAGACAGCATCGGGACGAACGCCTTGCCGTGCAGTCCCACCCGACCCATCAGCCGGTCGATGATGAACGCCACCCGGGCGAGATACCCCACGTCTTCGAGCATCGCGATAAAGAAACAGAGCATCGCAATTTGTGGCACGAATACCACAACGTTGCCGACGCCGGCGATGACACCCTCGACCATCAGGTCACTCAGGATGCCGGTTGGTAGCGCCACGGTCACGCCGGTCTGCAACCACCCGGTCGCCGTTTCGATTGCCGAGATCAACGGCTCGGACCAGGTGAACAACGCCTCGAACAGGACCGCCATCACCACCGCGAACACGACCAATCCGTACACGCGCTGGGTGAGGATGGCGTCGAGCCGGTTGGTCCACTTGCGCGTATCCTTGCGGGTCATTGACCGGACGTCATTGACCACTGCTTCGATCCAGCGATACCGCGAGGCGATGATCTCCTGGTCGAGATCGCGCTGCGCCGAGAGCGCGTTCTGCCGGATTGTCTGCACCGCCTGGCGGACCGAAGTCGGCAAACCTGTCGCGGCGCCGTCGTCGGTCTCGAGCGACAGCAGTGACCAGAGCGCCCAGGACCGGCGGGTCGCCTGTGTGTCCCCGAAGCCGGTCTCCTTCAACGCATGGGTGAGGGTGGCGACCTCGCGTTCGACTACGGCAGGCAGACCGGTCCAGGCATAGTCGTGGCGCGGCGCGAGGCCGGTCGTGGTGCCGACCGCCGTGCGGAGCTCGTCGAGCCCAACACCCTGTGAGGCGATCGTCGGCACCACCGTAGCACCGAGCCAGGTGCCCAGCCGTGCCGCGTCGAGGTCGGCGCCCGCAGCGTTCGCCTCGTCAATCATGTTGAGCGCCACGACGACCGGGACACCGGTTTCGGCGATCTGCAGGACGAGGTAGAGCCCGCGTTCGAGTGCGCCGGAATCGACCACCACGATGACCGCATCCGGCGCATGGCCCCGTCGGCCGAGCACCTCATCGACCGCGACCTGCTCGTCTGGCGAATGTGCGCTGAGGCTGTAGGTACCCGGCAGATCAACAATTTCGACCACTGACCCGTTGGGCAGCGTGATGCGCCGCGATGAGCGCGTGACCGTGACACCGGGATAATTGCCGATCTGAGCGCGGGCGCCCGTCAGCGCATTGAACACGGTGGTCTTGCCGGAGTTGGCGTTGCCGGCCACCAGCACGCGCGGGACACGGGTGGTCCGGGCGCCGCCGGTCGTCTCGTGGGCCCCGAAACGATACGGCTCGCCGCCGGTGCCGGCCTCCTCCACGATGTCGGTCCGGCCCTCCGGTGTGAGCTGGATACGCGCGGCGTCGGCGAGTCGCAGCGACAGCAGGTAGCCGCGCAGCCGAATCTTCAGTGGGTCGCCCAGCGGCGCCCGGCGAATCGTTTCAACTCGGGTGCCGGGGAGCAACCCCATTTCCATCAGCCGGCGTGCCACCGGGCGGTCGCAGCCAACGTGATGGACGACGGCGCTGGCGCCGATTGGCAACTGGTCGAGGGTGCGGAGTCCCTGGTGCACGGCGAGACGAGCTCCCGGATGTCGGTGGAGAGGGAGTCCACCGTGCTAACGGCGATCGTGATACTGAGATTGAGTCTCAGTTTCACCATCTTGAGTCTATCTTGGACCAATTCGGTCGGTCAAGATCGGCGTGGGCCGACGCCGCTGCGCCAAGAGACCACGCGCGGCGTGCGCCTGTGGGACAATGTGTCCTTCTGCGGCCTTTTCTCTCTCTATGCACTGTAAGGAGCCCTTTCGATGATGAACGCTCGTGTCACGGTCCCCACACCCCGCAACGAACCGGTGCTGAGCTACGCGCCCGGGTCACCGGAGAAGGCCGCGCTCAAAGCACAGCTCGTTTCGTTCGCCGACGGCTCGATCGAGATTCCGCTGATTATCGGTGGCCAGGCTGTGACGACCGGTGACCTGGGCAGCTGCGTGCTGCCGCATGACCACCGTCGGCAGCTGGCCACCTATCACCGCGGCAACGCCGAGACGGTGAACCAGGCGATTGCGGCGGCGGCCGAGGCCCGGCCCGCGTGGAGCGCAATGCCGTGGGAATCGCGCGCGGCGATTTTCCTGAAGGCGGCCGAGCTGCTGGCCGGCAAGTATCGTCAGGTGCTCAATGCCGCCACGATGCTGAATCAGAGCAAAACGGCGTTCCAGGCGGAAGTCGACGCGGCGTGTGAGCTGATCGACTTCTGGCGGTTCAACGCGTCCTACATGCCCGAGATTTACGGCCAGCAACCAGAGAGCGCACCCGGGATGTGGAACTACGTCGAGTACCGGGCGCTGGAAGGGTTCATCTTTGCGGCCACGCCGTTCAACTTCACGTCGATCGCCGGCAACCTCCCGACCAGCCCCGCGCTCATGGGCAACACGGTGGTCTGGAAACCGGCGTCCACTGCCGTTTTTTCCGCGTATTGGCTGATGAAGCTGTTCGAGGAGGCCGGACTCCCGGCCGGCGTCATCAACCTGGTGCCCGGTAGCGGCGGCCAGATCGGCGACCCGGCGATGGCGCACCCCGATCTTGGCGGCGTGCACTTCACCGGCAGCACGGAGGTGTTCCAGGGGATGTGGCGCACCGTCGGCGCCAACATCGCCGGCTACAAGAGCTATCCCCGGATTGTCGGCGAGACCGGCGGCAAGGACTTCGTGTTTGCGCACGCGTCGGCTGACCCCGACGAGCTGGCGGCCAACCTGATCCGCGGCGCGTTCGAGTACCAGGGGCAAAAATGCAGCGCCGCGAGTCGCGCCTACATACCCGAAAGTCTCTGGAGCGGGCTTCGTGACCGCGTCTGTGGCGAGGCGGAGGCGATGGCCTACGGGGATGTCGCTGATTTCACCAACTTCATGGGTGCGGTGATCGACAAGACCACCTTCGACAAGCTCAAAGGCTACATCGAGGCGGCGCGGGCAGACAGCGGCGCGGACGTCATCTGCGGCGGCACCTGCGACGACAGCACCGGGTATTTCATTGCGCCGACCATTATCCAGGCGCACGACCCGCAGTACACGACGATGGAGACGGAGCTGTTCGGGCCGGTGCTGACCGTCCACGTCTACAAGGACAGCGACTACGAGCAGACGCTCGAGCTGTGCGACCGCACGTCGCCGTATGCCCTGACGGGAGCGATCTTCGGGCGGGACCGCCGGGCGATCAACCTCGCCCACGACGCCCTGCGGAACGCGGCAGGGAACTTCTATATCAACGACAAGCCGACCGGCGCCGTCGTCGGGCAGCAGCCGTTTGGCGGCTCCCGTGCGTCGGGCACCAACGACAAGGCCGGCAGCTTTCTGAACCTGATTCGGTGGGTCAGCACACGCACGACCAAGGAGACGTTCACCCCGGCGCGCGACTATCGCTATCCCTACATGCAAGAGCGGTAGGGGGCGTGTGCTCAAGGAGTCAGGAGGCAGGAGGCAGGAGGCAGGAGAAAGCTGGTCGGGGGGGAGCATCGCATGTCCAGGTCGCACACTATCGTGCTCACCGCTGTCGTCTTCGCCCTGTTGTCGGGTGTGGTGTCGGTCGGTCCCGCGTCGGCTCAGATCGCCGCCACCAGCAGCACCCCCGAAGACGGTGCCGCCCTCGACGTGCCGGTCCGCACCGTCCGCGTCTGGTTCGACGAGGCGCCCCGGGTCGACAAGAGCACGCTCGAGATCACGGCGCCGGGCAATCGAGCCCGAGCCGAAGGGCTTCACTCGATGGGTGAAAACGACCTGATGGCGCGGGTCGTGGGTCCGATGCCCGACGGCGACTACACGCTGACCTGGACGACCACCGGTGCCGATGGTCGGGAACAGACCGGCACCATCACCTTCACCGTCCAGCGTGAACGCTGATCCGCCGCCTGATCTTCTGGGAGATTAGGCCGTTATGCAGCCCGAGACGAGAGTCTCGTACGCGTTCGGAACCGTGGGTGACGGCCACGGCGCGCACGTGCGCGCCCGCGAAAGAGCGGAGTGGGGTGTTGGGGTCCCCGCGAGCGACTGAGCCGGGGTGTGGGGCAGAGCCCCACGTTAGGTTAGTCAGGCCGTTATGCAGCCCGAAACGAGCGTCTCGTACGCGTTCGGGGCCGTGGGAAACGGCCACGGCGCGCACGTGCGCGCCCGCGAAGGAGCGGAGTGGGGTGTCGGGGTCCCCGCGAGCGACTGAGCCGGGGTGTGGGGCAGAGCCCCACGTTAGTTAGTCAGCCGCACGAATTGTGAACGAGAAGTCGCCGCGCAGGACGTGCCCGTCGTCCCCGGCCGAACGCCAGCCCACGGTGTAGCTGCCCGGTCCGAGGGGCGAGGAGACCGCCGCCACGATCGATTTCTCATCGCCGACCGTTGTCTCGCCCAGCGTCACCTCGCCGCCGGGACCCTCCAGCGTCAGCTGACTGATCGCCGGCTCCGGGTCCTGCGTAAACCAGACCTGCAGGTGGTCGGGCGACTCGGTCAGCGTCGCATCCTTTTCCGGCATGCTCTTCGAGTAGGCCATGTGTGCCGAGACGGTTGCCGCGGCTGCCACCGCGACGACGACGGCCGCGGCCAAAGTGCGTGTTCGAATGGTTTTCATTATCGCTCCCGGTCTCGCCGTAGCCTTGGCGAAGGCGGACTGCTTCATTCAGTATTTTCTCTAGCTTACCTCACCAGCTCGTTCAAGACATCCACCGAGAACTCGGCGAGGAATGTGCGCTGCGGCCACGGATGGTGGACAAACGCCTCCTCGTTCGTGATGTTGTTCATTCCGACCGACAGGCGGCCGCCGTCGGGAAGCCAATAGGTGATCTTGGCGTCGAGGAAGAAGTACTCGTCGATCGCGCCAAAGACGCGGGTCGCTGTATCCCCGTTGTCCAAGTCGTCGAACTGGTTGCTCGAGTACCGCACCCCCACCGAGCTCTGCCACCGCGGGGTGAAATGATAGATGCCGAAAAGTCCCAGCCGGAAGGTGGGCAACCGTGGAAAATTCTTACCCTCGTTCGACGGCCGCAGGCTGTGCTCGACGATCTCGGAGTCCAGCACGGTGCCATTTACCTGAATGTCGAGCTTCGAGTCCAGCACCTGTCGCTGGTCGACCACGAACTCCACTCCGGCGGTCCTGACCTTGTCAATCGGGAGGAACGAGAAGATCGGCCGGCCGCCGACGAACTGAAACTGCGTGAAGATCGTGTTCTTCACATCGTCCCGGAACAGGTTCACCTCGACGTGTCCATTGCCGATGCCGTATTGCATGCTCACGTTGTTGTGGATGCCGTCTTCCGGGTCGAGGCGTGCGTCGCCGAGCACGGTGCCGAAGGTCCGGATCTCGTTGTCGAACAGCTCCTCGGGGAGCGGAAACCGATAGGCCTTGGCAAGCGAGTACTGCAGACGGAACCGGGTCGCCGGCTCCCAGCCCAGCGCCACCTTCGGCGAGAACTTCGAGATGTCGCGCTCCGGCTGTACGACCGACGCGCCCGGGCTGTCGACGAAGCCGTCCCGAGACCGCCAGAGCTCCTGCCGGCCGCCGAGGGTGACCTCCCAGTCCGGGTGGGGGAGCCAGCCCAGCTGCGCGAACAGCCCCTGGATCGAAGTCGCGCCTCCGCTGCTGTTCGTGCGCGCGTCTCGCGTTTCGGTCCGGTAGCTCGCCGACGCGTATTGATTCAGCCCGATCTGCTGGGTCGAGTAGTGATATCCGCCAATGACGCTCAGCTTCGACGTGCCGGCGAAGTCGGCGTCGCGCAGCTTGACGTCCAGTGTCGTCCAGCCGCTGTCGTCGAACTCGGTGATGGTGCCGGTGCCGTCGTCGAGCGGGTCCGCCGGGTTGAAGTTGGACTCGACGCTGAAGTCCTTGAGCACGTCGAATCGGCTGACGGTGGTCTGCAGCCGCCAGTTGTCGCGTAACTCTCCGTTCAGCTCCCACGACCCGAAGAGCGACTCTCGGTCGCGCTCGTCTGTGCCAAACAGCGCGTTGTCCACGTTGAACGCCTGCCCACTGAACGCGGCGTCATCGGTGCCGTTGTTGCCGTCGCCCCAGATGGTGTTGCCTGCAGCGTCGGTCAGATAGCTCGTCGGGCGCAGCCCTTCCCCGATCCGGTTCTCGAACGCGACGTTGACGCGGGTGGTCCAGTGGGGCGACAGCTCCACCCCGACCTTGGCCTTGAAGAGGTCGGTCTGGGCGCGTTCGGCGCCGGTGTCGCCGTAGACGATCGACGGGACGCTGCGATCGTTGACCGTGCTGATGGCACCCAAGGCCACCGGCTGCCCGGCGGCGTCGCGCAGGCTCTCGTCGATGCTGAAATTCTGCGGCTGGCTGTCGTTGCGCAGATGATTGTGCAATACGTGGAACTGGACCCGACCCACCCGGTCCCCGTAGGAGGTGGAGATCCGCCCGCCGTTGAAGGTATCGCCGGCGCCGAGCGACGAGTAGCCCTGGGAGAAGAGATTCGAGTCGATTCGCAGCTGTCGGGTGTCGGGCAGACGCGTGTTCAGCTTGACCACGCCACCCATCGCGTTACCGCTGTACTCCGCCGAGAACGGTCCGTAAATAACCTCGGCCGATTCGATCTCGTCGGGAGAGACCAGCGACCAGCGCGGCGCTCCGTTCCAGCGGGTCTGCAGGGGGTTGTGCAGCGGCACGCCGTCGCTGAACACCATCGACCGCGCCGTCTGGAACATGTTCGCGCCCCGCATGCCGAGGGTGCCGTTCGAGTCGCCGATGTATCGCCGTCGGATGACGATGCCCGGCTGGTAGTTCACGACATCCTCGGTCGTCGGCATGTTGAGACTGGCAATCTGGTCGGCGGTGATGAGATTCGAAGGGCTGGAATAATCCGTGCGCCGCTCCGCCCGGTTCGGGCTCACCGTGACCCGCTCGGCCACGCCCGCCGGCGCAAGACGGATATCGAGCTCGATGGTGTCGCCACGGCTCAGTCGTAGCGCCTCACTCCGGAACTCGCCAAACCCTTGAAGTGTCGCCTCGACCCGATAGGTGCCCGGGTTCAGCCCGAACTGCGCGTAGCGTCCCTCTCCGTCACTCACGAGCATCTGTGTGACGCCATCCTCCAGATTCACGATTTGCACGGTGGTGCCGGGCACCGCCAGCGCCTGCGCGTCGGTGACCTGCCCGGCGATCGAGCCCCGCATGATCTGGTTCTGCGCGTCGGCGCCCTGCGCGGCGAGCGTCAGCAGCAGCATCAGCACGGTCACCACGCCGCAGCGCTTGGCGCGGATGTCGCGCGTGTCCTGGTCCGCCTGTCTGACGGCTCGAGTGCCCCGGTCGTGCTCCAAATGTGCCTCCGCCATGTTCATCGCTTGCTCCGAACTCTTTCTCTGACGAGCGCCGTGGTCCGGCGACCGCACTGGCTATTCCTCACTGACCACTGGTTGGTGGTTGCCGCGTGTCCAACGGGAGCACGTGAAGACCCTCGTGTTCCGTGTGCCACGTGAGCATGACGCGCTCGCCATCGGAGATGAGCAGCGGGTGGTCCGAGATGCCGGTGGTCCGCGTGACCTCGCGTCTCGCTCCAGCTGCGACCGGCGTCCTCCGATTCCATGACATGCACGGCGGTCGCGCTCGGCTTCACCCGTTCTTTCCAGGCGATGACGATGTGACGGCCGACCGCCTCGATGTCGGCGTGCCCGAGCGTGGTGAGGGTGCCGACCCGCATCGGCTCGGTGAACGTCAGTCCGTCTGCGGTCGTGCGGGCGTAGAAGGCGCCGGCGCCTTGCGGACCGAAGCCGGTCAGCCAGACCGCGTGAAATGCGCCATCTACGTCGCGGGCGAGTCCGGGGCCGTGGTGCGGGCAGCCGTCGATGCGCCAGCCATCGACCGCGACCCGGCCGATCTCGGTAAAGCGGTCCCGGTCGAGGAAGCGGACGATGCCGTGGTCACGAATGCTGCCGTCGAGCACTTCTCGCCACACCATCACCGGCCATCCGTCTTCGTCGAAGGCCAGCGCGATGCGACAGCACTCGCAGACGTGGTCCTTGATCTTCCGGTTGGGCGCGAAGGTCGCGCCGCCGTCGGTGCTCCAGGTGTAGTAGAGCGCGGCGCCGTCGTACGGCTCGTCGACGGCGAGCGCCGCCTCGAGGTCCCGCTTGTCGACCCAGGCCATGAACAGCTCGCCCCGGTCGTTGACACCCAAAGATTCGAACCTGTGTCCGGTCTGGAGATCGTCGTCGTTGACGGTCTGCGGTATCGAAAAGCTCTGCCCCGCGTCCATTGAGCGCGCGAACCGGATGTCGCCGGTGAACGGCCGCGCGCCGCGTCTGGTCCAAGCGATGTAGATCTCGCCGCCGGTCCCGATGGCTACTTTCAGCCGGGCGTCGCCAGTCGCGTCAATCTCTTCCGGTTCGATGGTCACTCGCGTCGGTGCGCTGAATGTGCGGCCCCGGTCGGACGAGCTCGCCACCTCCACATGCTGCCCGTCGATCCAGGTCACCCAGAGCCGACCCGTGTCGTCGAACGCGGCCGACGGGTAGGCGCCGTGCGCTGCTGGCGGGCCCGCGGCGGGAGTGGTGACGGTTTGGGCGATGGCGCTGCCGCCCCGCGGTGCGGTTGCCGCCACCACGCATGCCGTCGCCACTGTCACAACTGTCCAGATCTGTCTCGTCTTCATCTTGCGCTCTCACTTCCGACGCGTCGCCGCGACCGGTCTCGCACGGCTCACGCCCGTCCAAGGCCTGGCGCCCGGGTCGAGTCATGGCTGCTTGGTGGAAAGAAAACGAACGTCGCGGTCAGACGCGCGGTGGTGGGATGGAAACGGACGGGATCTGATCGGGAGGTGAGTGGACGCCAGATGCCGGTCGCATCTCGACCGCATCCTGGCATGTCACGGTGTTGGCCGCAGGCAGCAACCCGGGCACACCGAGTAGTACGACCAGCGAGCGATCACCGTCCTCGCACGTCAGCTGACAATCACCGGCATGTGAGGGCTGCGTGGTCGCGCCATGCGCGTGCATCGGGCTTTCGGCGGTGGAGTGCTCAGGGCCGTGGGACCCCGCCGCGCCATGCATCGGGCACTGCGTCAGCGTGCAGGTGTCAGCGGCGGCACGATGGAGCGGGCATTCCTCGGTGTCGCCGGTTGAGCTCAGGTGCGGCAGGCAGCAGAGCGCAATCGACGTCGCGGCGATCGCCGGGACGTGAGCACTGGCGACGAGCAACGTCACGAGCATGAGCCGAGAGCGCATCCAGTACATCGGTCTGTTGTGATGATGGCCGTCTGACGGCGCTGCTGTCAACCCGGTCAGGCGGTGCCCCGCGCTGCCGGGATCCCGTTAGTAGACAACGGGTTACCGCACGCCGTCTCTGTTGCTTTGACGCCTCGAATGCGTCGGTGGATCCAGACCGGCGCCGCTCGGTCGCCGTGCTCATCGGTTGTGCCCTGTTCGTGACGTGCACGACTCAACCGGGATACACTCGTCCAGACCTCGTCGCTAGGACCGTGCCGATGGAGATGAGAGGTGCTCATGGGTAGTCGACTTCCGGTGATGGTCGGTGTTCTCGCGGTCGCGCTTGCGCTGCTGGCCCCCGGTGCGGTCGCTCAACAGAGCGACGCCGGCATCCCGCGCACAGCAGACGGTCGCCCAGATCTGTCGGGCACCTACGACATAGCCACCCTGACGCCATTGCAGCGGCCCGCCGAGTTCGGCGACAAGCTGGTGCTGACCGAGGAGGAGGCGGCGGCTCTCGCCGCCCGGGCAGGTTCGCTCGAGCGGATTTTCAACATCCCTGACGAGCGGAACCAAGAGAGTGGGCCGCCCCGCGAGGCTCCGCCGATCGGTGGAGATGGGTCGAGCGGCGCGGCCGGGAACGTCGGTGGCTACAACTCGTTCTGGATTGACCGCGGGAGCGCGGCCTTTCAGATCGACGGGCAGTGGCGCACGTCGATCATCACCGAGCCATCGAACGGCCGGCAGCCGTCGCTGACGGCCGACGCACAGGCACAACGCGCGTCACTCGCCGGTTTCTTTCGTCCGAACACCGGCACCGCCTGGTGGCTCGAAGACGATCTGAACGCCCCCGGTCCCTACGACCATCCAGAGGGGCGTCCACTATCCGAGCGCTGTTTGATGGGGTTCGGCTCGACCGCCGGGCCGCCGATGCTGCCGGTCCTCTACAACAATCTGAAGCGGATCGTGCAGACCGAAGACACCGTCGTGATTCTCGTGGAGATGGTCCACGACGCCAGGATCATCCGGATGAATCAGGAGCATGCGCCGCCTGAGGTCCGGACGTGGCTTGGCGATTCAGTCGGCCGCTGGGAGGGCGACACACTGGTCGTTGACACGACGAATTTCCGCGACACGCCGTCCCTCGGTCAGGCGTCACGGAACCTGCACGTCGTCGAGCGCTTCACGCGTGTCGATGCCGACACTCTCCTCTATCAGTTCATGGTGGAAGACCCGACAGTCTGGACGGCGCCCTGGGGCGGCGAGTATGTCTGGCCGGCGAGCGAGAACAAGGTCTACGAGTACGCCTGTCACGAGGCGAACTACTCGTTCGGCGGCATCCTCCGTGGTGCGCGGGTTCTGGAAGCCGACGCCCGCGAGGCGAGATGACACCGAGGCGCGTGCCGCCGTTCGGTCACGTGTGACCGGCGGCGCGGCCTGCTCCAGCCGCCGCGACGGCTTACCCGAGGCTGGCTGCCATCCAGTCGTCGCGCCAGAAGCCACCACCTTCATCCTTCTCGTCGACATGCGCTTCGGAGAGCAGCGCTCCCTCGGACAGAAACTCGTGGAGCTGGGCGAGGTTGCGCACGCGACAGTCGGTGACCCGCCGGAAGATATGGTGCGGGCGAAGTTGCTGCGGATGGGATAGCCCCATCGCGCCGAGCAGCTCCAGCAGGCTACGGACCGTGGCGGCCTGATAGCGGGTAACCCGCGTCGTCTTGTCCCCGATGTCGAGCCCGTGGACGAGCGCCGGGCTTTGCGTTGCGATACCGGTAGGACAACGCCCGGTGTTGCATCGGAGCGCCTGGATACAGCCCAGGGCCAGCATCATGCCGCGGGCCGAGACACATAGGTCGGCGCCAACAGCCAGCGCGCGCGCCATGTGAAAGCCGGTCAGAATCTTACCGGCCGCGATGATCGTCACCCGGTCCCGCAGCCGCAATCCCGTCAAGGCGTTGTTGACGAGCATCCAGCCGTCGCGCGCCGGCATGCCCATCGAGTTCGCGAACTCGAGTGGCGCCGCGCCGGTGCCGCCTTCGCCGCCGTCCACGGTGATGAAGTCCGGGGTGATGCCGGTGCCCAGCATCGCCTTGCAGAGTTGGAGGAACTCGACACGGTGTCCGACACACAATTTGATTCCGACCGGTTTGCCGCCGGCCAGGCCGCGCAGCGTGGCCACGAACTCGAGGAGCCCCTGGGGTGTGGAGAACATCGCGTGTGCCGGGGGGGAGAAGACGGTCTGCCACGGCGGCACCCCACGAATCGCGGCAATCTCCTCCGACACCTTCGGGCCCGGCAGGACGCCCCCGTGGCCCGGCTTCGCCCCCTGCGACAGCTTGACCTCGATCATGCGGACCGCGTCCTGCGCCGCCTGGTCTCTGAACCGGTCGGGGTCGAACCGCCCATCCGCCGTGCGGCAGCCGAAATAGCCGGTGCCAATCTGCCAGATGAGGTCGGCGCCGTGGGCGAGGTGATGCGGCGACATGCCCCCCTCGCCGGTGTTGTGCGCGAAGCCGCCCGCCTTCGCGGCCCCGTTCAGCGCCAACACGGCGCGGCTGGACAGGGCGCCGAAGCTCATCGCCGAGATGTTGAGCAGCGAGCTCGAATACGGCTGACTACAGTCGGGGCCACCGATCCGGATGCGGGGCGGCTCCTCGAGGGGCTGGACCGGTGCCAGGGAGTGGGCCGCCCACTCATACCCGATGCGATAGACGTCCCGCTGGCTGCCGAACGGCTGCGTCTCGAGCTCGCCCTTGGCCCGCTGATACACGATGTCGCGGAACTCCCGCTCGATCGGAAAGGCGTCGGTGTTCGACTCGATGAAATACTGCTGAATCTCCGGTCGCACTGTTTCGAACAGGTAGCGGGCATGGCCGAGGATCGGGAAGTTGCGCAGGATGGTGTGCTGACGCTGCAGGACGTCGTAGAGGCCGACCAGCAGGAACGGCCCGACGAATACCAGCACCCACAAGGCGACCGAGGTGTAGGTGGCCGCGAAGACGAGGCCACCCACCAGGATGGCGGCACAGACGTAGAACCAGCGGCGGATCATCTGAGCATCATCACATAGACAGGACCCGTGAGTGACGGGGCGAGGCGGCTGGGTGTCAGCCGCTCGCGAGACGGTGTCGGTCGAGCACCCACATTTCGTAGAGCGGTCCCATCGTCAGCACCAGGATCGAAAGCCCCATCAGAGCCCCCGAAAACATCATGACGTAGACCAGCGACGGTGCGTAGGGAATCAGACCCCGCGCGCCGAAATCGATGACCAGCGCCGCGAACGGCATCGGCATGAACTACGCCTTCATCCCCTGCCCGACCCCGCAGAACGAGAAGATGACGCCCAGGCAGAGGAAGACTAGCTTGAGCGACATCAAATGGGTGTGCGCCACACGCGCCCACAGGCCGATCGGTTCACCGCGGTCCACCACGGTCACTGCCTTGACCCGCTCGTAGCTGTCGAGTGGGCGCCGCACGCCCATGATGCCGCCAGGCGTGTGGCAGCTGAGACAGCTCTCCCGCAGAATCGGCTCGACGCGCGGGAAGTCGACCTCCAGCGCGCCGTCCTGCAGCCAGGACAAAATGGTTTCTTTGTGTCCGGGCACCGGCAGGAATTGCTCCATGCTGCCGCCGTCGATCTTCGCCGCCAACAGCGTCCGGTTCCGATCGCCATAGAACGACCGCCGCAGATCCTCCGCCGTCAGCCCAGGCTCGCCGTCGGCCAGGTTGTAGGTCAGATACAGGTTGAAGACCGAGACGGCATACGCGAGCCCCATCATCACCAGGAAGAGCGAGATGGCCACCCTCATTGGCGCCGAGAGATGCGCGAGCCGGAGGCTGTTCAGAGATGTCGTGTCCATCGTGGTGCGCCCCTCCCCGTGGCGCCGCTGGCAGCAGTGTCGCTTCTTGGGACGCCCACCGCTTCGGTCGTGGATCCGAATGACACCCTCGAGATGTCCTGGCCTGTGATCTGCCCGACAGGTCCAGGTCCTTTACGTCTCGTTCGGCGATCGGGCACAATTGAGCCGAACACCTGCACCCTCCGGTGGGACGCGAAGGAGACGCATGCGGTGGCTCGGACACCAACGACGGCGCAGCGCGCGACCGCGCACCTGGGTGCGGTTCGCCTTCGCCACGGTGTTGGTCGCTGGCGGTCTCGTCGCCGGGGCCGTCCCCACGGCGCGCATCTCGGCTCGGCAGACCCAGGCTGCCGCGGTTCCCGCAACACGGGCGGTTCTGGACCAGTACTGCATTGCGTGTCACAACGAGCGGCTCCGCACCGCCGAGCTGGCGCTCGACACGGTGGACGCAACCACACCTGAGGCCGACCCGGAGCTCTGGGAGCGGGTCATCGCGAAGCTGCGGGCCGGGTCGATGCCACCGCCTCGTCGCCCGCGGCCCGATGCCGCCACCTATGATGCGGTCGCCGGCCGGCTGGAAGCTACGCTCGACCGCGCCTGGACGGCCGATCCGAACCCTGGTCGAGGCAGTGCGGTCCATCGGTTGAATCGCACAGAATATCGCAACGCCGTTCGCGACCTCTTCACGCTGGATGTCGATGTGGCGTCGCTGCTGCCTGGCGACGAGACGGCCGACGGGAGCTTCGACAACTTCGCGGACGTCCTCACGATCTCGCGTGCCCATCTCGAGCGCTATTTGTCGGTGGCCAGGCAGGTGACACGCCTCGCGATCGGGTTGTCACCGAGCAGCCCGGGCTTCGACACCTTCGAAATTCCGCTTCACGTGGTGCAGGATGCCCGCCAGAGCGAGGATCTGCCGCTCGGGTCGCGCGGCGGTCTTGCGATTCCCTATCACTTTCCGGTCGACGGCGAGTATCTGATCAAAGTGCGTCTGCGCCGCCAGTACCAGGCGTATCTCATGGGCATGGGCTGGCCCCAGCAGCTCGACCTGCGTCTCGACGGGAGGTTGTTGGACCGGTTCACTGTGGGCGGCGACGCGCCCGGGACGCCGGCCGCCTCGAGCTATGCCGGTGACGGCGAGCCCGGCTTCGCCGGCGCGGTGGAGTGGGAAGCGTACATGCAGCTGACCGGTGACGCGGATCTGGAAATCCGGGTGCCGGTCGAGGCGGGCCCACGTGTCGTCGGAGTGTCCTTCGTGCGCGAGCTGTGGGAACCGGAAGGTCTGCCGCAACCGCTGCAGCGTGGCCGGGTCCTGACGAACGACCAGATATACATGGGCTATGCGGCCGTCGGGTCGGTCGAGATCGGCGGTCCGTTCGACCTGCCCGGGCTGCCAGGTTCGACGGCCGACACGCCGAGTCGTCGAGCCATCTTCAGCTGTCAGCCGGCGAATGCGACCGAGGAACGGCCGTGCGCCAGCGAGATCTTGTCGACGCTCGCCAGACGCGCCTATCGCCGGCCGCCGACCGAGGGCGACCTGACGACGCTGCTCGAGTTTTTCGACTCGGGCCGGCGGGATGGTGGCACTTTCGACAGTGGGATTCAGTTCGCGCTCGAACGGTTGCTCGTCGATCCTGATTTCCTCCTTCGAGTCGAACGGGATCCGGCTCAGATCGCCTCCCGACAAACCGTCTATCCGATCAGTGACCTCGAGCTGGCCTCACGGCTGTCGTTCTTCCTCTGGAGCAGCATTCCCGACGACGAGCTGCTCGCCCTCGCCGAGCAGGGGCGGCTCACCGAGCCGGGGGTCCTCGACCAGCAGGCGCGGCGGCTGCTCGCGGATCCGCGCGCCACCGAGGCGCTCGTCGACGACTTTGCCGCCCAGTGGTTGAACCTGCGTCGGGTTGCGGAAGTCGTGGTCGACCCGAACCGGTATCCCAATTACGACGAGACCCTGCTTGCGGCATTCAAGCAGGAAACCGAGCTGTTTGTTGCCAGCACGCTGCGCGACGACCGCGGCGTCGCCGAGCTCCTCAGCGCCGACTACACGTTCGTGAACGAGCGGCTGGCGCGTCACTACGGGATTCCCGGGGTGAATGGCACCCGGTTCAGGCGCGTGAGTCTTCCGAACCCGGACCATCGGGGCGGGCTGCTGGCCGAGGGGGCCCTGCTGGCCACCACCTCGTATCCTGACCGCACCTCGCCGGTGCTGCGCGGGAAGTGGCTGCTCGACAACATCTTCGGTCTTCCGGTGCCACCGCCGCCGGTTGGCGTCGACACCAACATCGATCCGGAACCGGGCGCCCAGACGAAAACGATTCGTGAACGGCTCGCGCAGCACCGGCGGAGTCCCACGTGCGCCAGCTGTCACTCCGTGATCGACCCGCTGGGGTTCGCGCTCGAGAACTTCGACGTCATCGGCGGCTGGCGCACCATCGACGAATCGGGGCAACCAGTCGACGCGACCGGGACCACCACGACTGGCGCGCAGGTCGAAGGACTGGCGGGGCTGCGGGCGCTCTTGCTCGACAAGCCGGAGCAGTTCCCACGGACCGTTACCGAGAAGCTGCTGGCGTATGCGCTCGGGCGGCGCCTCGAGTATTACGACCGTCCGACGGTGCGCAAGATCGTCCGCGAGGCGGCGGCCGACGACTATCGCTGGTCGTCGCTGATCATGGGCATCGTAAAGAGTCCGACGTTTCTGATGCGGGCGATCGATCGAGACTCGCCTGTAGCGGCGGGTTTGTAGACCCGTCGAAAAGAGAGGGATAGATGACCTTCCTGACGCCCAAGACGCTGCCACGGCGGACCGTGCTCCGAGGGTTGGGCGCGACGGTGGCGCTGCCGTTGCTCGACGCCATGCACCCGGCGTTCTCGTTGCGTGGGTCGGCCGCCGCAGCGCCGGCGCACCGCTTTCAGGCCTTCTACGTTCCAAACGGCATGGCGATGGAGTACTGGACGCCGACGGGGGAGGGGACCGGCTTCGGTTTGTCTCCGATCTTGGAGCCGCTGGCGCCGTTTCGCGACCAGATGATTGTGCTCTCGGGCTTGAACGCGAGCTGGAATTACATCCACGCCGGCGCTTCCGGGTCGTTCCTGACCGGTACGACCCGCGGGGGGCGAAACGAGGTCGAGATTCTCGCCGACGTGTCGATGGACCAGCTGCTCGCGCGGCACTTTGCCGACCAGACGCAGGTGGCGTCGCTCGAGTTGTCGCTCGACCCGCCAAACAACGCCGGCGCCTGCACCGGCAATTTGAGTTGTGTCTACACGCACACCCTCTCTTGGCGCAGTCCGACGCAGCCCCTGCCGGTGGAGTGGAACCCGCGCGCAGTGTTCGAGACGCTGTTCGGCGACAGCGGCAGCACCGACCCGGCCGCCAGACAGGCGCGGCTGCATCAGCACAAGAGCCTGCTCGACTCGGTGCACGACAAGCTGGCGGCGCTCGCCCGCGAACTGGGTCCACGCGACCAGGCCAAGATCGAGGAGTACACCGAGGCGGTCCGTGACGTCGAGCGGCGTATCCAGAAGGCGGAGGAGCAACGGGATCTGGAGCTGCCGACGATCGACCAGCCACAGGGCGCGCCGCCGGTCTTCGAAGACCACCTCGAGCTGATGCTCGACCTGCAGTTGCTGGCGATGCAATCCGATCTGACTCGCGTAATCTCGTTCATGATCGGCAAAGAGCAGAGCGCCCGGCCCTATCCTCAAATCGATGTGCCGGAGGCGCACCACCCGCTGTCGCACCACAACGACGTGCCGGAGCTGGTCGCCCAGATGTCGAAGATCAATCGCTATCACACGGAGCTGTTCTCCCGGTATCTGGCCAAGCTCCGGGCGACACCGGACGGCGATGGCTCATTGCTCGACCACATGACGATCCTGTATGGCTCTGGCATCTCCAACAGCACGCGACACTCCGGGGTGAGTTTGCCGCTGATGCTCGTTGGCGGCGGCGCTGGCCGGTTGCCCAGCGGGCGGCATCTGGCGTACGCCGACGAGCCGTCGATGGCGAACCTGCTCGTCACGCTGATGGACAAGATGGACGTGCCGGTGGAGCGAATCGGAGGGAGCACCGGCGCGCTCCCGATCGACACGCTGACGGGGTTGCTGGGGTGACGGCTCGAGGAAGTCAGCAGTCAGAAGGCAGAAGTCAGAAGAGACAGGAGGGCTGCGCCGCCTTCCGGTTGGTTGTTGCCGTGCTGGTTCTCGGCCTCGGTTACGCGGGCGTCGTCGAGGCGCAGCCGACGCGCCTCGTTGATGCGGCCAAGCAGGGTGAGAGGGCAGCGGTGCGGTCGTTGCTCGACCAGGGCGCGAGCGTGGATGCGGCCGAGGGGGACGGTACCACGGCCTTGCACTGGGCGAGCTACCACGACGATGTCGACGCCGTTGGGCTCCTGCTCGATGCGGGCGCCGATGTGAACGCGGCAAACGATCTCGGGGCCACCGCGCTGTGGGCTGCCAGCCAGAATGGCGGCGTGGCGGTCGTCAAGACCCTGCTCGACGCGGGTGCGGACCCGAGCGTGGCACTCCAGGCCGGCGAGACACCACTGATGGTCGCCGCCCGAGCGGGCGCGCCAGTCGTCGTCGAGTTGTTGCTGGCGCACGGGGCCGCATCCGATGCACGCGGGGCGCGCGGTCAGACGGCGCTCGTGTGGGCAGTCGCGCAGCAGCACTCCGCGGTTGTCGAGGTGCTGCTGGCGCAAGGCGCCGACGTCCATGCACGCTCCGACGTCTGGAGCCAGATGATGGCGGTGCCGCCGCACGGGCAGCCGGAGTACAACCGCGAGATCCCGCATGGCGGCAACACCGCATTGCTGTTTGCCGCGCGTGTGGGGGATGTCGTGTCTGCCCGCCATCTGATCGCGGCCGGCGCCGATGTCGACGATGCCGACGCCTGGGGTGTCAGCGCCACCGTGCTGGCGGCCCATTCCGGGTTCGGCGATTTGGTTGACCTGCTGCTTGAAGCCGGTGCCGACCCAAACGCGGCGGCGGCCGGTTTCGGCGCGCTTCACGCGGCGGTCATGCGCCGCGACGAGCGCATCGTGGCCGCTCTGCTCGGACATGGCGCCGACCCGAACGCGGTGCTGCGGACCTGGACGCCGACCCGTCGCTCATCGCGCGACCTTCACTTTCCACCACCCCTGGTGGGGGCGACGCCGTTCTGGTTGGCCGCCCGATTCACCGCCCCGGCGATCATGCGGCTGCTGGCTCAGGGTGGCGCCGACCCATTGTTCGTGCATCGCGCCGACTACAAGGAGCCGGCCTACGCCCAGCCCCGTCTCGAGGCGACCACGGCGCTGATGGCGGCGACCGGGATGGGTGGTGGCCGCCTACGAGCATGGGTACCGGTGAATCGCGCGGAGGCCGAGACGCTGACGCTCGAGGCGGCGCGGCTCGCCGTGGAGCTCGGTGTCGATGTGAACGCTGCCGGTACCGATGGTCGGACGGCCCTCGACGGGGCACAGGCCACACGCCTCGATTCGGTCGTCACGTTTCTCGAGTCTCAGGGCGCCGTCTCAGGTGCACCGTGACCACAGGAAAATAGTTCCACACGTCGGGAGAAACTCCTGCCGGCGCGCCCACCGACCCGCCAAACACGCCGGATCTCCGGCGTGGCTGCTCCCTGTCTCGTACCGTCAAACGGCCCGTATTTTGCACTAAATCTAGATCGAGAAGACCGGGAGGTGCGCCATGTTGACCATGCCGAGCGTGACGACCAAGAGCGGCGAGGCGGTGCACGCTATCGTGCGCCATGGCGAGAGGATGGCTGGTCACATCCTGGCGGTCATCGGTGGTGTCGCCCTGATGTTCGTCGGTTTGGGCATGGGTGTCACCATGGTGTTGCTGCCGTTTGGCATCGTGGTCGGTTTGGTCGGCGTGCTGCTGTTCGTGTGGGGGATCGTCGGACATCTCGAGAAGAGAGGCAACGACACGTCCGCCAGGTGATGCACGTCGGTGTCCGTCCGTTTTCTGACCAGATCCTGAAACCTGAGCGCCTGAAACTCGTATGCCCTAATAGAAGACAGAGGACGGGCGATACGAGAGCAAGCGCCCCCCTACCATGCAGCCGATTGCCACGCTTGGCCATGCGCTCGGTTTCTCCATGGCGGCCGGTGTCAACGTCTATGCCACGGTTGCCATCCTCGGTCTGACGTCTCGGCTCGGCTGGGTCGAGCTGCCGTCGCAGTTCGCCCTGTTCGACAGCAACGTCGTCATCGGCGGGGCCCTGCTTCTCTATGTGGTCGAATTCGTCGCCGACAAGATTCCCTGGGTCGACTCGGTCTGGGATGCGGTTCACACGCTGATCCGCCCGCTGGGCGGCGCCGTCATCGCGGTGGCGTCACTGGGTGAGGCCACACCGATGACCGCTGGTCTGATGGCGCTACTTGGTGGGTCAGTGGCGGCCGGTGCGCATCTGACGAAGGCCAGCACGCGGGCGGCGGCGAACACGAGCCCGGAGCCGGTGTCGAACTGGGTGCTCAGTCTAGCCGAGGACGGGTTCGTTGTTGCGCTCGGCATCCTGACAATGACCTACCCGGTGGCGGCGTTCGCGGTCACCAGTGTCCTGGTCCTGTTGATGCTCCTCTTCCTCGGTACCATTTCTCGCGCCGCCTGGCGGTGGCTCGGACGTCGCTCGCAAGCCGCTACGCGCGCGTGACAGGCGGCCGAAGAAGGCAGAAGTCAGAAGTGAGAAGGCAGAAGATCATCGCTGGGCATTGCCATCTTCAACGACTTCTAACTTCGTTGTAGTCGTTATCGTCGGTAGGTAGCGAAGATAATCCGGAAGCCGTCGGCGAGATACTGTGTCGTCTCGTCCTCGGTCCACGTGACCATACCGCAGGCCTTGTTCCGGGCCACGCAGGCGTCGGCAACCGTCTGAATCGCGGCTCGGGTGTCGGGCGGGCGCAAGGCCTGTCCGCCGGCGTACCAGGGACCTTCCCCAAGCCCCATCGCGAGGTCGCTGGGGCCAATTAGCACACCGCCGACTCCCGGCACGTCGAGGATCTCGCCGACGTTGCGCACGCCGTCGGCGTTCTCGATCATCGGCATGACAAATAGCTCGCCGGCCGGGTTGAGGGGCCACACATCGGCCTCGGCGATGTAGTCGAGGACCGGCAACCCCCACGTTCTCGGTGCGCCCGCGAAGCTGCGCCGCCCAACCGGTGTGGGGTGGGCCGACTCCCTGCGTTGCGGGAAACGTACCGCCTGCACGATCTTCAACGCTTGTGCCGCGTTCTCGACCTGCGGGACGATGATGCCCATTGCGCCTCGTTCCAGCACCTGCTTGATCACCCAGCGCACATTCTGGTCGCCCTCGGTCGGGACCCGAACCATCGGCGCCAGACGTTGCTGCCCGTCGTCGTTTCTGGATGCCGCGAGGTCGCGCAGACGGTTTCCGAGCTGGTCGATGAGATAGGGTCCGTGCTCCTGGTCGATGAAGACCCAGACGTCGCTGGAGATCGCCGGCCGGCCCTGCTCGAGTGTCTCGATTAGCCGGTTGATTCGCGGTCGCTCCTGCGCGACGCCCGGCGGCATGGTGAGGACCAGCAGGGCGGTGCCGACAGTTCCGGCAACCCACCGCCGGAACGTGCCCGTTCGCTGTCGCCGAGGCCGTCTCACGATCACTCGCACAGCTACCCTTTTGGCTGCATGATCCGTTTGGCGATCGTTTGCAGCTGCATGTTCGAAGTGCCTTCGTAGATCTGGCCGACCTTCGCGTCGCGGTAGAGCTTCTCGACCGGACAGTCTTTGGTATACCCCACGCCACCGAACAGTTGCAGCGCGAGCGACGTGACACGCTCGGCCACCTGGGAGGAAAAGAGCTTCGCCATGGCCGCTTCGGTCAGAAACCCCCGGCCGGCGTCGCGCAGGCGGGCGGCGTTATAGACTCCCAACCGCGCCATCTCGAGCTCGGTCTGCGCCTGGGCCAACTGGAACTGCACCGCCTGGAACTCCGCGATCGCCGTGCCGAACTGCCTCCGTTCCTGCACGTAGGCCAGCGCGTGGTCCAGCGCGCCCTGCGCCAGACCCACCATCTGCGCGCCGATGCCGATCCGCCCCTCGTTCAGCGTTTCGATCGCCACTTTGTAGCCGCGTCCTAGCTCTCCCAGGATGTTGGCCTTTGGCACGCGGCACTCGTCGAGCAGCAGCTCACAGGTGCTGCTGGCGCGGATGCCGAGCTTGTCCTCCTTCTTGCCGATCTGGAGGCCGGGCCGGTCGCGCTCGATGAGGAACGCCGTGATGCCGCGATATCCGGCCTCCGGGTTGGCGTTGGCCAACACGATAAAGAGACCGGCCTCGCTGGCGTTGGTAATCCAGAGCTTGCGTCCGCTCAGGACGTAGCCGTCACCGGCGGCGTCCTCCACGGCGCGGGTCGTCAGCGCGAAGGCGTCACTTCCAGAACCCGCCTCCGACAACGCATAGGCCCCGAGCGTGTCGCTGGCCAGCCGTGGGAGGAACCGCTCCTTGACGTCGCTCGACCCCCACTTCAGCAGCGCAGTGATGACCAGCGTGTTCTGCACGTCCACCAGCACGGCCACCGACGGGTCGACTCGCGACAGCTCCTCGATGGCGATGACCGACAGGAAGAAGTGTGCGCCGGCGCCGCCAAACGTCTCGGGGATCTCGATGGCCATGACCCCAAGGTCGAAAAGCTGGTCGATCAGGGCGCGCGGAATGGTGGCCTGTTTGTCCATCTCACGGACATGCGGTGCGACTTCCGCTTCCGCGAATGCCCGGACGTTGGCACGGAGCAACTGTTCGTCCTCGGAGAGCTGGGTCAATGGTGGCGACTGGGCGAGGTCTAGGATGTCGGGCATGGGGTGGCTCTCTTCAGAAGTCAGACTGATGCTGACTCCTCATACTCTCCCCAGACATCGCGGAGCGCGTCGCACATCTCGCCGACCGTCGCGTAGGCCCGGACCGCGTCGAGCAGGGGCAGCATGAGGTTGTCGGCGCCGAGGGCGGCGTGCCGCAAGCGGTCGAGGGCCCCGTCCACGGCGGCGGTGTCGCGGGTATCGCGCAGCTCGGCCACCCGTGCGCACTGCGCCTCGGCTGTGCCCTCGTCGAGGTAGAGCGTCTGTACGCCGGTCTCGTCATCGTCCGTAAAGCGGTTGACGCCGACAATGGTCTGCTCGCCATCCTCGACTTCCCGCTGAAACCGATAGGCGCTCTCGGCGATCTCGCGCTGCGGATAGCCCTGTTCGATCGCCGCCACCATGCCGCCCAGGTCATCGATCTGCTGGAAGTAGTCGCGCGCGCCGGCCTCCATGTCCTGCGTCAGGCGCTCCACGAGATACGAGCCGCCCAGCGGGTCCACGAACGCAGTCACGCCGCTCTCGTGGGCCATGACTTGCTGGGTCCGGAGCGCAAGCAACGCCGCCTCGCGTGTCGGCAGCGACAGCGCTTCGTCGAGCGAGTTGGTGTGCAGCGAGTTGGTGCCGCCCAGCACGCCGGCCAGCGCCTGGATCGCGGTCCGCACGACGTTGTTGTAGGGCTGCTGGGCCGTCAGAGACACACCGGCCGTCTGCGTGTGAAAGCGCAGCTTCCACGACCGCTCGTCGGTCGCGCCGAACCGCTCGCGCATGACCGTCGCCCACAATGTCCGTGCTGCTCGATACTTGGCAATCTCCTCGAAGAAGTCGTTGTGCGCGTTGAAGAAGAACGAGATGCGCGGCACGAAGCTGTCGACGGCGAGTCCGGCGTCGACGCCGTATTGCACATACTCGATGCCGTCACGGAGGGTGAACGCCAACTCTTGCAGCGCCGTCGCCCCGGCCTCGCGAATGTGATAGCCGCTCACCGAGATGGTGTTCCAGCGCGGCACCTCGCTTGCGCAGAAGCCGAACGTGTCGGTCACGAGACGCATGGAGGGGCGCGGCGGATAGATGTACTCCTTCTGCGCGATGTACTCCTTCAGGATGTCGTTCTGAATCGTGCCGGAGAGCTTGTCCCACCGTGCTCCCTGCCGCTCGGCTACGACGAGATACATCGCGAAGATCATGGCCGCAGGAGAGTTGATCGTCATCGATGTGGTCACGTCTTCGAGCACGATGCCGTCGAACAGTCGCTCCATGTCGGCGAGGGAGGCGATGCTGACCCCGCATTTGCCGACTTCGCCCAGCGCAAGCGGATGGTCTGGGTCGCGTCCCATCAGCGTGGGCAGGTCGAATGCCACACTGAGGCCGGTGCCACCAGCGGCCAGCAGGTCCTTGTAGCGCTGATTGGTCTGCTCCGGTGTGCCGAATCCGGAGAACTGTCGCATGGTCCAGAGCTTGCCCGCGTAGCCGCTGGCATGAATGCCCCGTGTGTAGGGGAATTGCCCCGGCGCCTCTGGCGCGGGCACCTCGGCGATGTCATCGGCGGTGTAGAGCGCCTTGATGGGGCGCCCGGACACGGTCGTGTGCCCCGCGCTTCCGGGCTGTGTCGTGGGCTCGGTTGTTGTCTTCTTCATCGCTTCGACTTGGTGTGTCGACCGTGTCACCCAAGTATAGGGTTTCACGGTCATGCCGCTACGGGAGTCGTCGAAATATGAACCGGCCGATTGGGGGCACCGACCCGTTGACGACCACCGGGGCGCTCTCGAGCGCCGAGATCGGGACCGGCGGCACCAAGTCGGCATCAGCCGATTCGTAGCTCGGTCCGCTATCGGTGCCGGCGTCCCAGGGGAACAGCTCGACGACCACTTCTTTGCGCCACTCGCCATTGGCGATTAGCGGAAGCGCCGACACGCCGACGAACCAGTCGGGGCTGGGCGCCAGCATCGAGACAAGCGTGACGTAGGGGGACCCCGAGGTGGTCTCGAACTCGACGGTCTCCACACCGGGCGACGGCGAGAGGCCGCCACCGCGGAAGAGCGTCTCCGCCTCGCCGGTGGCCTGCGCCTCGGCGATCTCGGCGTCGAGTGGCGACTGGCTGCCTTCCTCCGCCATCCGCTCGATGCCGGCCGACGCCGGGGCACCGGGCTGCCAGAATCGCGTGTTTGCAGGATGTGTCGCCCCGATCAGCGGGGAGAAGTGGGGCAGGCCGGGAAAGTCCTGCGGGTGCGTTGCGGCGCTCCAGTCCGCTTCGAAAATCGCGATGTAACGAGCCTGGGGGGCGGCCACCGGCGGCGGCGGGGGGGGAGGCGCAGGCGGCGGGGGCGGGGTGCGGAAGCTGGCCCACGCCGACCATGGTCCGTAGGCGCCATCGAACAGGACCCGAGCGCGCCAGCGGTACTGAGTGTCGTCGGCGAGCGCGGTGGTCACGCTGTAAACGGTCGTGGGGTGCGACTGCGGCACGTCGACCGCTTCGATCAAGCTCGTGGCACCGTCGCTCGCGACTTCCCACACCGCGAAGCCCAGACGCAGATCCGGGGCCTCGACGAACTGGCCCATCGCGCTCGAAACGGTCAGCGTCGCCCGCAGGTCCTCGAGCACGAGGTCGGTGAGCGGCGATAGTGCCGCCGGCGCGGTCACTTTCAGCGTGGCGGTGTCCGGCGCCGTTGCAAATGATCCAAGGGCCATCGCGAGCAAGCTGGTCGCGGACACGCTGGTGGGAGAGGGAGTCATTGCGGCGGTAGGCGACGTCGGGTTCGGGCCACCGCACGCTGCGACGAGCGCGAGCACAAGGATCGTGCTGCCGTGATTGACTCGCGTCTGTCGGGGCAGCGGGCAGCCTCTCATCGCGTGAACAGGGGACCCCGAAGCTCGCTTCATGGGGGGCATTTTCTCAGCCAGTCACAATTAGATCAACGAGCGCCCGAACGGCGTTCTGTGGCTGCCGGCATACGACCGTTGACACGCTCGCGGGTGTCGACCAAGATCTCAGGTATCGTGCAGGCGCAATCGACGAGCGGTTCGAGACGGTGGTGCGCGGGGCTCGGCCTGAGTGTCGTCCTGGCCAGTGCGCCGGCGTCGGCCGGTGCGCAGGACACGCGGGCCGACGCGCCGATACCGCACACGGTCGGGCAGAGCGTGTCGGCATCGTTTGAGGGCTGGTACTCGAATCCGGACGGCACGTTCAGCCTCGTGTTCGGCTATTTCAACCGGAACTACGAAGAGTACCTCGACATTCCGATTGGGCCAGACAACCGGTTCGAGCCGGGACCGGCCGACCAGGGACAACCCACCCATTTCCTGCCCCGACGCCAGACCGGTGTGTTCGCGGTCGTCGTGCCGGGCGATTTCGGCGAGCGGCAGCTGACATGGAGCTTGACGGCCCACGGTGAGGCCATTGCGATTCCGGGCCATCTGAGACCGGGCTGGGAGATCACCGCGCTCGAAGAGGTGACCAGTGGCAACATGCCTCCCGTGCTCAGATTCGGCGGGCCGGACGCCGATCCAGGGCAAGGACCGCTGGGGGTGCGCTCGGCTTTGACGGCGGCCGTATCGGCGCCAACCGCCGTCATTGTGTGGGCGACCGACGACGGCGTGCGGAAGGCGCGGGCGGTCGGTCGGCCGGCGCGATTCGGCGTAGTGTGGAGCAAGTACCGGGGGGCGGGCGATGTCGTCTTCGATCAGACGGCTCCGACGATCGACGGGGCAGGCGCGGCAACGACCACGGCGACGTTCAGTGAGCCGGGAGCATATGTGCTGCGCGTGCTGGCGTGGGATGATTCCGGGGGACAGGCCGCGATCATGGCCGGCGGATTCTTCTGCTGCTGGACGAATGGGTTCGTGACCGTCACCGTGCGGTAGGCGCGAGCGAGAATGCCGTGGGATGGGCCGCGAGGCCAGCCACGGTCGGACACCGGACATCTGTGGGGGAAGGCTGCCCCGGACACCTTGGTGCCGGGGTGGATTGACAGGAGACGGTGATGACATTCACGAGAGGGACGGTCCAGGAGACAGGAAGCCGGAGACAGGAGACAGGAGGAGCCGCTGGGCTTCGCCGTCGCTTTCAGCCTGCGGAGTGGGTCGTCCTGTCAATGGCAGCGGTCGTGATGGCCGCCGTCGGGCCTGCGCAGGCCCAGACGAGTGACGTGACGTTCACCCGAGATGTCGCACCGATTCTGCAGCGGAGCTGTCAGGGCTGTCATCGCACCGGGCAGATGGGACCGATGTCGCTGATGACCTACGCCGAGGTCAGACCCTGGGCGCGGGCGGTCCGGGAGAAAGTGGTCGGGCGCGTGATGCCGCCCTGGCACATGGACAAGACAGTTGGTATCCAGGACTTCCAGAACGACAAATCCCTGAGCGACGCCGAGATCGACGTCATCGCTCGCTGGGTCGATGCCGGCGCGCCGCGCGGCAACCCGGCCGACCTGCCGCCCCCGGTCGACTGGCCCGACGACAACGTCTGGCATCTGAGCGAGACCTACGGCCGGGAGCCGGATCTCATCGTGAGCTCGACACCGTGGACTCAGGCCGCCGCAGGGCAGGACCAGTGGTGGACGCCGGTCGTCGAGACCGGGTTGACCGAAGACCGGTGGGTGACCGGCATGGAGGTGCGGCCGTCGCTGGTTGGGCGTCGCGTCACCCATCACGCGGTGGTGTATCTGCAGCAGGAGGAGGAGCCGGGCGACTTCGAGCCTGTCGTCGACGTGCCCGGTCAGGGCAGCTATCTGACGGAGTTCGCCGTCGGGAAGATCGGTGACGTGTTTCGTGACAACACTGGCAAGCTGCTGAAAGCCGGGTCGCGGATCGCCTTCGACAACCACTATCACTCGGTGGGCGAGGAAATCACGACGCAGACGGATCTGGGTGTCTGGTTCCATCCGAAGGGCTACGTGCCCAAGTATCGGGTCTACGCCAGCGCGCTTGGCGTGCAGCAGTCGATGGCGACGCTGGATATTCCGCCCGGGAAGGTCACGACCCACCACGCGTATGTGCCGCTACGGGCGCCTGCCCGGCTTGAGAACTACCAGCCGCATATGCATATCCGTGGGAAGGCGATGTCGATGGAGGCGATCCACCCGAACGGGCGGGTCGAGATGCTGAGCCACGTGGCGAACTTCGACTTCAACTGGCACGTGAACTACGTCTACACGGACGACTCGGCGCCGGTGCTGCCGAAGGGCACCGTCATCCATCTGACCGCCGTGCACGACAACACCGCGGCGAACCGAGCCAATCCGGACGCGACGCAGTGGGTCGGCTGGGGGCAGCGCAGCTACGACGAGATGTATCACGCACACGTGAACCTGACGTATCTGACCGACGAGGACTACGAGCAGATCATCGCTGACCGGCGCGCGAGGCGGTCCAGCAACGATCAGTAGGACCGGGACCGATCCGGCCCGATTTTTCCTGGACGCATTGTGGAGACGCCGCTTACCCCGCTCGAGTTCCAGCGCCGCGCGCGCTCTCTCTATGCGGACCGCGAATGCGTCATCGATGGCGCCACCCGTCTGACCTATGAGCAGTTCTTCGCCCGGTGTGACCGCTGGTCGGCCGTGCTCCAGCGGCTCGGGGTGCGAAAGGGTGACCGCGTCGCCTACATCTCCCTGAACACCAGCTCCCACCTCGAGTCCTTCTACGCTGTGCCGCAGATCGGTGCCGTGCTCGTGCCGATCAACTTCCGTCTGCATCCGCAGGAGATCGAGTACATCGTGACGCACTGCGGCGCGACGATCGTCTGCGCACACGCCGATTTCGTCGACACGGTCGACGCCATTCGCGGGTCATGTCCAGCCGTCGAGCACTACGTCGTGCTGGAGGGTGCGCACGACGGTTGGCACGACTACGAGAGTTTGATCGAAGCGGAAACGGGCGAGCCAGCGTGTCCGGAGATCGACGAGGGGGATCTGCTCACGATCAACTACACGAGTGGGACGACCTCGCGACCCAAGGGCGTGATGATCACGCACCGCAACGCCTACATGAACGCGGTGGGCACGCTGGTCCATGTGCCGATGACCTGCGCGGACAGGTATCTCTGGACACTGCCGATGTTCCACGCCAACGGGTGGACCTTCGTCTGGGTCGTCACCGCCGTTGGCGGCGCGCATGTGTGTTTACGCAAGGTCGACCCGGTCCAGGCCTTCAGGTTGATTCGGGACGAGCGGGCGACGATGCTCTGTGCCGCGCCGACCGTCCTGATCGCGCTGGCCAGCGCGTCGCCCGAGCAACGCGGGGAGGTGCCACCGGGCGTGCGCGTGCTCACCGCCGGTGCGCCGCCGGCCGCTGCCACGATCCAGCGTGTCGAGGGGGAGTTCGGGTGGGAGCTGACCCACGTGTATGGGCTGACCGAAACAGCCCCGTTCATCACCGTTTGCGAGCCGCGGCCGGAGCACGCCGGGCTCTCGCCCGAGGACCGGTCGGTCGTCAAGGCCCGTCAGGGCGTGGAGCTGATCACCTCGGGCGAGCTGCGGGTGGTTGATGAAGAGGATAACCCGGTGCCCCGCGATGCGCAGACGCTGGGGGAGATCGTGGTGCGGGGCAACGTTGTCATGGCCGGGTACTACAACGACCCGGACGCGACAGCCCAGGCGATGCGGGGCGGCTGGTTCCACAGCGGCGACGCGGCGGTGGTGCACCCAGACGGATATGTCGAGATTCGGGATCGGTTCAAAGACGTCATCATCAGCGGCGGCGAGAACATTTCGTCGGTCGAGGTCGAAGGGGTGCTGATGCGGCATCCGGCCATCCAGGAGGTGGCGGTGGTCGGTCTGCCGGACCCGAAGTGGGGAGAAACACCTCACGCGTTCGTGGTGCTGGCGCCCGATGCCACGCTGACCGAGCCGGCGCTCGTCGAGTATGCCCGCGACCGCATGGCGCGCTTCAAGGTGCCCCACAAGGTCGAGTTCGTGGCTGAGTTGCCCAAGACCGCGACCGGCAAGATTCAGAAATACGTCCTGCGCAGCGGGCGCAGCGCCATTGCGACGCAGTAGCGATACCGTGCAATGAGTAGCGCTCAGCGTTCCAGTGGAAGGTTCGCAGCTCGCGCCAGCACGTGTCGGGTCGTGTCTGACGGCGCTCGCGCAGAAGGTTCTCTGGCTCAGCACGTGGATGATCCACCACGCGAACCACGTGCGCCCGAGCCGTGACGGACTCAAGGTCGGCGGTCATCAGGCTTCCTGTGCGTCGATGGTGACGCTGATGACGGCGCTGTACTTCGACGTCTTGCGCCCGATCGACCGTGTGGCGGTCAAGCCCCACGGCAGCCCGGTCTACCACGCCATCCAGTATCTCTTCGGCCGGCAGTCGCGGGACCAGTTCGAGCGGTTCCGCGCCTTCGGCGGCGCCCAGTCCTACCCGTCGCGCACCAAAGACCGCGACGACGTGGACATTTCGACCGGGTCGGTCGGCATGGGTGTCGCCATGACCAGCTTCGCGGCGCTCGCCCAGGCGTTCCTTCGCAAGCGGCGGCTCGTGGCCGCAGACACACCACCCGGGCGAATGGTTGCAGTGGCGGGGGACGCCGAGTTCGACGAAGGAAACGTCTTCGAGGCGCTCCTCGAGTCGTGGAAGCACCATGTCACCAACGTCTGGTGGATCATCGACTACAACCGCCAGAGTCTCGATGCGATCGTGGCCGACCGGTTCTTCAATCGGCTCGACACGGTGTTCAAGACGATGGAATGGCGGGTCGTCACGCTGAAATACGGCAAGCGGCTCGATGCGGCGTTCGCCCGGCGGGGAGGCGACGCGTTGCGGTCTTGGATCGACGACTGTCCGAACTCGGCGTACTCGGCGCTCGCCTACCAGGGCGGGGCGGCGTGGCGGTCCCGACTCGAGCGGGACCTGGGCGACACTTCGGGTATCCGGGAGTTGCTCGACGAGCATGACGACCGGGCGCTGCACCGGCTGATGACCAACCTCGCGGGGCACGACGTCGCGGCGGTGCGCGAGGCGTTTCACGCCGCCGCGGATGACGAGACGCCAACCTGTTTCATCGCCTACACCATCAAGGGCTATGGGCTCCCGTTCGAAGGCCACAAAGACAACCACTCCGGGTTGACGACGCCGGCCCAGATCGAGGCGTTGCGGGCAGGGATGGGCATAGCCGAGGGCGAGGAGTGGGAGCCGTTTGCCGGGCTCGACGTGCCGGAGCAGGAACTGCGTGCGTTCCTCGACACAGTGCCGTTCAACCAGCCCGCCAGGCGCAACCACCGGGCGCCACGGGTGCCGGTGCCGGCGGCGCTGACGGTTCCGCCCGGCGACCACCTGTCAACCCAGGCCGGCTTCGGTCGCGTGCTGGCGGATATCGCGCGGCGCCACCCGGACCTGGCCGATCGCATTGTGACCACCTCGCCCGACGTGACGGTGTCCACCAATCTCGGCGGGTGGGTCAATCGGCGCGGGATCTTCTCGCAGTCGACGCAGGTCGATGTCTTTCACGAGGACCGGCCGCTCTCGGCGCAGGACTGGTCGATGGGGCCGAACGGGCAGCATCTCGAGCTCGGCATCGCCGAGAACAACCTGTTCGTGCTGCTGGCGGCGCTCGGGCTGACCGCACCGTTGTTTGGTGCGCGGCTGCTGCCAGTGGGCACGCTGTATGACCCATTCATCAGCCGCGGGCTCGACGCGCTGAACTATGCCTGCTATCAGGACGCACGGTTCATTCTGGTCGCCACGCCGTCCGGCGTGAGCCTTGCGCCCGAAGGTGGCGCGCACCAGTCGGTGCTGACACCCCTGATTGGGCTCGGGCAGCCTGGACTGACCGCGTTCGAACCGGCGTATGTCGACGAGCTGGCGGAGATTCTGCGCTGGAGCTTCGAGCACATCCAGGCGGACAACGGCGGTGCGGTCTACTTGCGGTTGTCGACCCGGCCGCTCACCCAGCCCCGCCGCGAGCTGACGCCAAACGCCCGATGCGAGATTGTGGATGGCGGGTACTGGCTGGTGCCGCCGGCACCTGGCGCCGAGCTCGCGTTCGTCGTCTCCGGCGCGGTGGTCTCCGAAGCGCACGAGGCACACCGCCACATCGTCGAGGACATTCCTGGGGCGGGGCTGCTCGTCGTGACCTCGGCCGGTCGGCTGCAGCAGGATTGGATGCGCGGATCGAAGACCGGCGATGTCGAGCAGACGCATGTACACGAATTGTTGCGGCCGCTGGCGCCAACGGCTGGCCTCGTCACGGTGCTCGACGGGCATCCGGCAACCCTGTCCTGGATCGGGTCGGTCGGACCCCACCGTGTGCTGCCGCTCGGGGTGACCCAGTTCGGACAGTCGGGTGACGTCCAGGATCTCTATCACGCCTATGAGCTGGATGCGGACGCGATACTGGACGCTGCCGCGAGGCTATGTGTCGGAGGGTGATGACGGTGCTAAGGAGGCAGGAGGCACGAGGCAGGAGGCACGAGGCAGGAGATCGCCGGAGGGCTCCGCCGTCTTCAGCGGTGCCGAGGCGCTCTGAATCATAAACCGATGCTGGCGAAGCCGTCCGGTTTCATACTGTCTCCTGCCTCCTGCCTCCTGCCTCCTACCTCCTTCGAGCATCGGGTGAACAGAGCGATGCCGGCAACCACCGAGCTCCGTCTTCCACAGCTGGCCGACGCCGTGACCTCGGTCAAGCTCAGTATCTGGTTGAAACAGGAAGGTGACCGGGTCGAGGCGGGCGAGCCGATCGTCGAGGTGGAAACCGACAAGACGAACGTGGAGCTCGAGGCACCGGCCTCCGGCATCGTCCATGCGATTCATGTCGCCGCCGGCACCGATGGGCTCGAAGCGGGAGCGCTCCTGGCGCTTATCGCCGACGAGGCGGATGGCCAGACTGCCACGCCGGTGGTTGTGACACCAAAGCCGGTCCCGGATGAGGCGCTCGCGGTGCCGCGCGAGCCGGCTGGTCCGATTCAAATGCCGACTTCCGCCACGGGAGACGGACCGGCGGCGGTTGCCAGCCCGATGGCGCGCCGGATGGCGGCGGCAGCCGGGCTGGATCTGTCGACGATTCGTGGCACGGGTCGCGGTGGTCGGATTGGCAAGTCGGACATCGACCGGGCGCTGGCGGTCCGTCGTGGCGCAATGCCAGCTGCCGCCGCGTCGCCCACCGTGCCGACTCCGGTGGCCGACGAGCCTGACGGGCCGGAAGCTCCTGGCAGCGCGGATGGTGCCTACAGGGAGCACACGCTGACCGCTATGCGGCGTGTGACGGCAGCCCGCCTCCAGCAGGCCAAGCAGGCGGTGCCGCACTTCTATTTGCGCATCGACTGCGGGGTGGGCGCGGCGCTCGCCGCGTTGGCCCGCATGAAGGAAAAGGAACACGGTGGGGACGTTGCCCCGACGCTGACCGACGTCGTGGTCTGCGCTGCCGCGCTCGCGCTCCGCAAGGTGCCCCAGGCCAACTCGACGTGGGCCGACGGGGCAGTCCGGATCTACGATGCGGTGAACATCGCCGTGGCGGTGAACACCCCGACGGGGCTGATTACGCCAATTGTCCGGGCGGCGGACAGCAAGGACCTCAGCGCAATCGCTCGGGAGACCAGGGCCCTGGTGGCGCGCGCGCGTGAGGGGACGTTGACGCCGGAGGAATACAGCGGGGGCACGTTCACCATCTCGAACCTCGGGATGTACGGGGTCGAGAGCCTGTATGCCATCGTGAATCCGCCACAGAGCTGCATCCTTGGGGTGGGGGCCGCCGTCAAGCGGCCGATCGTGGCCGACGACGCCGTGACGGTCGGCACCCGCATGGCGTGCACCCTGTCGGCCGACCATCGCGTGATTGACGGCGCCGTCGGCGCCGAGTTGCTGGCGGCGCTACGGTCGTTCATCGAGCAGCCCGGTCTGATGGGTCTCTGAGGTAGGCCCCCTGACCCACGATTCTTTGCTCACGGCGGTATAATCGGGCGTCTACATTGTCATGACGAGAGGGAGGTCTCGATGAAGAGCTTGCTAGCCGCACTCATCGCGCTCGCGCTGCTGGTGCCAGTGTCCGCCGTGGCCCAGCAGGAGGAGAGCTACGACTACTGGAAGCCTCAGCGGAACATGATCCGCCGCGGACAGCAGGCGGTGTTCATGTGCAACGGGCTCTTTACGGGCAACCGCTCGATCGAGAACGTCTTCGCCCAGGAGCTCGCGTTCCTCCCCGAGCCGATCGGCACCCCGAGCGGCGGCGACTACGTGATCAACGAAACGCGACAAGCGGTGGCCATCGGCGCCGCCGGCGCCACGCCCGTCATGCGGGCCGCGTTCCGCGAGGGGATCGGGTGTGTCATTCTTGCCCCGGACCAGACCTTCGAGGATATCGAGCGTCTCCCGGAGCTCGCGTTGCCGTATCCGCCGGGCGACCCGGCGACCATCGCCTGGCCGGATGGCGATCTGGTCACCGACACCTCGCTGCCGACCGGTGTAAACCCGGTGGCCCTCGATGCGGCATCGAACTGGGCGTTCGACCGCGAGTCACGCGAGCAGGTCACCTTGAGTCTGCTGGTAGTGCACAACGGGCAGATTATCCACGAGCGTTACGCGCCCGGAATGGAGATATCGACCCGAACCCGCACCTGGTCGACGGCAAAGAGCATCGCCGTGACCTTGATCGGGATGCTCGTCGACCAGGGGAAGATGCAGCTCGATGAGCCGCTCGGCCTGGAGTGGTTGCCTCGCACGCGTTCTGCGGGGAGCGACCCGCGCAGCGCCATCACACTGCGGCACGTGTTGAACATGTCGAGCGGACTGGACACGATTGACAACGGCGGGCTCGAGTATGCGACGGGGTCCGGGATGTCCTACTGGGCCGGTGCGAGCTCGGTGCGGGGCGCCCTGCGCCAGGCGCTGATTCGCGAGCCGGGCACCAACTGGGACTACGAGAATTACGACACGCTGCTGGCCGTCTACAAGATGAAGCAGGTGCTGGGGGACGAGCGGGCCTATCGCGAGTTCCCGCGGCGCGCGCTGCTTGACAAGATCGGCATGCGGAACACGCTGGTCAGCACCGATCGGTTTGGCGATTTCATCTTCAGTTCTCAGGTCTATACCAACGCGCGCGACCTGGCGCGGTTCGGCATGCTCTATCTGCAGAACGGCGTGTGGAATGGGGAGCGGCTGCTGTCCGAGGAGTGGATCGATTTCGTCCGGACGCCGGCCCCGGCGACAGTAGGCCGCGGCGGTCAGTATGGCGGTCAGTGGTGGCTCGTGCCAGAGAACCGCGACGACGTGCCGAAGGACGCCTACTCGACCTCCGGGAACCGAGGCCAGTATGTGGTCGTCGTGCCCACGCACGACCTGGTCATCGTGCGGCGGGGGCTCGACTACGGCCGTCAGGGCTTCGACCGCTGGGGTCTAACCCGGGAGGTGCTGAAGGCGATCGGGACGTCGACCAACGAGAACCAGTAGCAGTTCCGGGCGCGTTTTTCTGTGCCTCGTGGGCAGGCCGTCAGTGAGTGGCTGCGGTTACCATCGCGAGGGCGACTCGGCGACGCCATCCTGTTCGAGATCGACGATGTCGTCGGCCAGCATCAGCGCCGAGTCGGAGAACGTGTAGCCGATGTGGGCGGCGCGATCGGTGAACAGCCGGAGCTTGAAACGCCGAGGGATTTCCACCGGAAGCGGGGCCTGGGCAGTGCCGTTGAGCAACTTTTCCCCCAGGAATGCCAGTTGGTCAACCAGTGACTCCAGGTCTGTCTCATAGGCGATGGTGGCGCTGTCGCCCCGCCCGGACGCACTGATAGCGGGAATCCCGTCCCGCGCAGACAGCGCCCCGAGAGACAGCCCCGCGTGCCGGATCTCCGACTCAGGCGACTCGATGACGGCATCAAATCGGCCTGCAGCGGCGTCCAGATACGCTTGCGCCGCCTCGCCTGGCGTGTCCACTTCCACCAGCGACAAGTCGAGTCCTGCCTGCCTGGCCGCGATGCGATAGGCCTCGACGATCCGGTCGTATGCAGGATTCGGGGTCCGGAGCAGGAGAGCCCGCTCCACATCCGGGTCGATGCGAATCAGCGTGTCCACCGCTTTGCCCGCAAGGGGCAGCGCCAGCGTCATGACCCCGGTGACCTGACCTTCGGGGTTGTCCAGCGAGGTCACGAGTCCGGCCTGGACCGGGTCATCCACAAGCGCGAAGATGACCGGTACGTCGGTGCCGGCTACGGCTCGCTTCGCGGCTTCGGCCGCCGGTGTGGAATACGCGAAGATGAGGTCGACCTCGGTTTCGACCAGACCGACGGCAAGGTCCTCGAGCCGCTCGCTATGGCCTTCAGCGTCGCTGTGAGTGTATATCACGGATCGGTCGTAGAGATTGGCCGTGAGACGCTCAGTCACGTCTATCGCCAGGCGTTCGTCACCCCCGAAAAGGCTCAGCGACCCGACCGTCAGACGTTGGGGAGACGGCCGGCAGCCGATGAACAGGGCCGCGATGGCCAATGAAATCCAGATGAGCTTCGACGCGTTCTGCACCGGTATCGAATTCCTTCTCCAAGGAAGCCCGCACATGTTGCGATGAGGAGATGACGCGACGTGACACCAACCCTACCTGACGACCCTATCGCATCCATCCACGCGACGCCAGCGGGAGTGCGTGGTGTCAGCGCCGTGCTGCCGACTGTCCACCCGGCCTCGAAACGCCGGTGTGTGCCGTCTTCCGGCCAAGTCGAACGACGACGTCATACTCGGCCTTTGTGACCGGTTGCACCGACAGGCGGCTGCCCCTCTGCGTGACCACCATTTTTCCGAGGCCACGAGTGGCCTTCAGCGTCGCGAGCGTGACGGTGTCGGCAAACCGCTCAACGAACGTGAGGTCCACCATGTACCAGACTGGCGCCGCCTTGGTGCTGCGGGCGTCGAAGTACTTGTGCCCCTTCTTCCAGGCGAAGTGATCCGGATAACCGGTCTTGGCGATCGTGGCGAGCCCAGTGACGCCAGTCGGGTCGGCGTTCGAAGCGTAGAACAGCACGCCGTCTCCCACCCGCATCTCGTCGCGCATGATGTTGCGCGCCTGATAGTTCCGCACGCCCTCCCAGCAGGTGTGTCCATCGCGAGCCAGGTCGCCGATGTTGTAGGCGCTCGGCTCACATTTCATCAACCAGTAACGCCGTGCCATGGCACCATTCTCGGCGCAATGGCGCCGAGCGCCAAATCGTGCCGGTTGTTGGCTATGAGCTGCGGTGAAATCAGGCACGGGTGGTTCCGCGGCCGCCCAGCTGGCCGCCGGTTGTGGTGAGCGGGTTCTGTCGAGGGTCGTCGCCGGATTATCCATGGTTGATGGCGTCACATCTGGCCGCCATGGCGAATCAGCGAGCCGTACCTTGCGTATAAGGATACAGAGGGCGAAGAACGGACTTCATTGTTCCGGCGGGTGGGCCGTGAACCGGCATGAATGTAACCTGGATGAAAATCGGTTCCAGACGGTTCTCAGCGGTCGTGAAGAGTTGGACATGCTCCCAGTCCAACAGCCGTAAAGCCTTCCACGCGATGCTGTTTCAGCGTAGCTGTTGAGGATTGAGGAGAAGAGCCGTGACAAACACCTGGTGGGAAACAGTCGAGGAAAAGGGCAGTGTCGTCCGCGATAAGCTGAAGAGATTGCTGGAGGAGGGCAACATCCGGCGCGTTCGCGTTCACCACAATGGGCATGTCGTGGCCGAGTTTCCGCTGACCGTCGGTGTCGTCGGCGCGGTGTTCGCGCCCGTGCTGCCCGTGCTGGCCGCGGTTGGCGCCATCACCGCGCTGCTGACCGACTGCTCGATCGAAGTCGAGCGTGAGGGCCGGGCCGAGGGGGAACCGTCGTCTCCGGAAGAACAGTCCTAGACCCGCCCCGCTACCGGGCTTGGTCCGCGATCCGCGTCCTGATCACATCCGCCGTGCGTTTGGCGCGTGCGTCCGACACCGCCCTGGCCAGCTCGAGTGAACGCCCCAGGTCGGCGACCGACACGCCGTCGATGTCTGCCTGACGGGTGGCGACCCGCTCCGCCCATCGAACCGAACGGGGGTCGTCCAGCATCATGTTCAGCGTGATGGTCGGGTTGTCGTGCAGGCCGTCGGCCGGCGTCCCTTCCCGCGTGACGCCGAGGTCGCGGAGCACGTTGGGGGTGCCGGGCGGCGCCCGGTAGTACTCGGAAATGTGGCTGGCAGTCGCTTCACCGGTCCACATGGCCGAGAGCGCGGTGGCGACGTTGTCCATGCCGCTTCGGTTGCCGCCGCTGTCGCCGATGAACACGATGTGCTTGAAACCGTGCACCTTCAGGCTGTGCGCGACGTCGGTCAGGACCGCCTCGAACGTTTCCTGACGCAGGCTCAGCGTGCCGGGGCTGCGCATGTGGCCGCTCGGCGGCTCGGTCTGCCCTTCGGGGACCAGCTCCATGACCGGCGCACAGACGGCGTTGCCGAGGTCGCGCGCAATAGCGTCGCAGTTGGCCCGCAGCACGTAGTTGTGCTTGCCGGTCACGAGCCATGGCCCATTTGGCTCGATGCCGCCGGTTGGGATGATGACCGTCGTCTTGCCTGCGGCCATCGCGTCGCGGACGTCCATCCAGGTCATCTCTTCGAGCCACACCGTGTCGGCCGCCGGAAGCGGGTTCGGCGTGTCCGAGCAGTTGTAGGCGTTGGCGCGGCAGTCACCGCCGCCCATCGTGCGTGGGTCGGGAGCCGGGCGTTGGCGTGCCTGACCGCCACCGCCGCCTCCCCCACGGGCCGGTCGCGGCTGGGCCGGCAGAGTGCCGCGATTCGCGATCGCCTTTCGGATAGCGTCGACGGTGTGGTCCGCGCGGAACGTGACCACCTCGCGTGCGCGCTCGAGCGTCTCGACGCGGTCGGCGAGCGAGACCCCGTTGATGGTCGCCAGACCGGCAGCGAGCCGCTCTTCGTAGCGCACCGAGCGCGGGTCGGTGGCGAACATGTTCAGCGTGATGATCGGGTCGTCATGGAGCCCGTCACCGTCCCCCTCCACCAGACCCCGGTACGCCATATAGCGGGCGGCGCTGGCATAATCGTAGTACTCCTGGACATGCGCCACGACCGGGCCGCCGTTCCATTCTGTGTTGAGCGCCTCGGCCACCGCTCGTTGCCCACCCTGGTTTCCGCCGCTGTCTCCGATGAAGACGATGTTGCGGAATCCGTGCGCCTTCAGGCTATGCGCGACATCGGTCAGCATCGCCCGGAAGGTCTCTTCGCGGAGGCTGATTGTGCCGGGGCTGCGCATGTGACCGCTCGGCGGCTCGATGGTGCCCTCTGGTACCAGCTTGATGATAGGGGTGCAGATGGCGTCGCCTAGTCGACGCGCGATGGCGTCGCAGTTGGCTCTGAGCACATAGTTGTGTTTCCCGGTCACCAGCCAGGGGCCGTTCGGTTCCATGCCCCCAGTGGGCACGATGGCCGTCGTCTGGCCCTCCGCGAGCGCGTCACGGACATCCATCCACGTCATCTCTTCCAACCAGACGGTGTCCGGCTCCGGCAGCGGATTCGGGGTGTCGGCACAGTTGTAGACGTTGTCACGGCAGTCGCCGCCGCCCATCGACCGGGGGTCGGGAGCCCGCCGTTCCTGCGCCGCGACGGGAAGGGCAGCGAGCAGCAGAGCGGTGGCTACACCAGTCTTCATGGGTATCTCCAATTGCGGCGAGCCTCAGCCTGGTGTTGGCTTCAGCGTCCCCGAGGATTCTCGAGATCAGGCAAATTCCCGTCGCGGTCTTCCGGATCCCTCTCGCCGGTCTTCTCTTCTACGATGACCTGGACAGCCGCCCGTTTGTCCTGATCGTGGAACTGGTCGAGCATCCCGGCGGCACCTGGCCCCAGGGTGACCCTTCTACGACGGAGCCGCCATGCTCCGACGAGCAACCAGAGGACCAGCAGCCAGATGACTCCGCCCACATACTGAGACAGTGACATACGAGGCTTTCCTACCTGGATACCTGCGTGTCAGGACTTGTGACGGCCGACTCTCCGTAGGAGGGCTCTCCTACCCGACGATCGAGCTCCAGTTTTGCGCCAGGTGCTCGGCGGTGCGCCAGGCCAGCGCCTGTGCGGTGAGCGTCGGGTTGCGCGCGCCGCTCGTGCCCATGACCGACGCGCCGAGCACCCCCAGGTTGGGCACCTCGTGCGACACGCCGTAGCGGTTTACGACATTGGTCTCCGGGTTGTCGCCCATCCGCGTGCCGCCATAGGCGTGGGTTGTGACCCCCATCTGTCCACCCAGCCCGCCTCGGACGACTTCAACGGCACCCGCCTCGCGATACCACCGTTCCATCTGCTCCTGCAGATAGTCGGCGATTGCCAGCTCGTTTTGCTTGTACTCGGCGGTAATTCGGATGACCGGGTAACCCAACGGGTCTTTCACCACCGGGTCGAGGTCCATGTAGTTGGACGCATACGGCAGCGTGGTCTTCTGAATGTAGGCGCTGTTGGTCCGGTCGGCATTTTCCCTGATGAATGCTTTCCAGGCCGAGCCCCACGTGGGCGCGCGACCGAACGTGCTCATGCCGGCCGCCGAGATCGGTCGCCGGTCGGAGTAGACCCACATGTTGCCCCCGCCGATGAAATCGAGGCCGCTGTGGTCGAAATTGTCGTCTGCGAAGTCGTCGACCGCAACGCCCTGCGCCGGCAAGCCGTACCACGCGTGCAAGTCGAACGGGAACAGCGCCGTCACCCCGGCGCCCTGGTGGTGGCTGAGATAGTGCTTGCCGACTTGCGCATGATTGTTCGACAGCCCGATCGGAAAGGCACGCGATTTCGACAGCAGCAGGAGGCGCACATTCTCGTAGGTGTAGCCGGCCACGAATACGAATCGCGCCGGCTGGAAGAATTCCTCACGGTCCTGCAGATAGGTGACACCGGTCACCTTGCCCTGGTTGTCCGTCTCGATCTTCGTGACGGTGGCATGCGTGACCACCTGCAGTCGACCGGTCGCCTCGGCCCGCGGAATCGTCGTGACCGCAGGCGAGTTCTTGGCGTCGACATGGCACCCGCCCTTGTTGCAGAAGCCGTGATACATGCAGCCAGATCGACCCTGGTAGGTTTCTGAATTGATCGCGGCCGGTCCGGGAAACGGTTGCCAACCCAGCCCACGCGCCGAGTCGGCCATCTTGTCGAGGAAGCCAGACCAGCGCAGCGCCGGCATCGGGTACTCGCGCTGGCGTGGTCCTTCGAATGGGTTGCCGCGCTGGTCCTTCTTCCCGTTGACGTTGCCCGCTTGTCCCGAGACCCCGATCTCGTGCTCGACCCGGTCGTAGTACGGCTCGAGCTCCTCGTATCCGAACGGCCAGTCTTCGACGGTGGATCCGGCCGGGATGCGTGAGCCGCCATAGCGCCGCCGGGTCTCGGAGACCACTTTGAAGTCCCACGGGTTCAGCCGCCAGCTCTGCGCCCAATAGTGCAGCGTCGTACCGCCGACGCCGTTCATCATCGGGTGCCCGCCGCCCTGGTTCGCCGAGCCGGACCGGGTGCGACGCATGGTCGGCACTTCGTTGGCGCACTTCTGGACCGCAAACGGCCAGTTGCGCATGTTGTTGGCCAGCTCGTCAGGGGCGAAGTCGCGTTTGCTCAGCCGGCTGCCGGCCTCGAGCCCCACGATGTCGAGTCCGGCCTCGGCCAGCGGCAGGGCGGCCACGCCGCCGGCGGCACCGAGTCCCACGATGACGACGTCGGTTCCTGGCAGCCTAGTCGCCATGTCTCAGCTCCTTCGTCGCCGCACGGGCGGTCGCCTTCTCGAAGAGGTCAGAGTCGTAGGCCGACCGGTGATTGGGTCGTAGGGCACCGGTCTCCAGTTGTGTCTGGAGGCCCGGCGACACGGCTGTTCGGATACCCGGATAGCGAATCAGGTCCCAGCCGACGAAGTTCTGGTTTCCGCCGTAGTACGGATCTCCGAACGTGCCCTGCAGCACATGGCTCCGCACCATGCCGAAGAACGCGCCGGAGCTGCCGGCGAAGCCGGTGCCGGCTCCGGTTGCCGCGCCGGTCTCGACGTCGATGAGTGCCGAGACCTGGTCGACGTGCGACAGCTCGCCGAACCGTGCGCCGCGGGACGACCGGCAGTAGCGCTCGAACGCGGCCAGCCCGGACCGGTAGGCGTCGCGAGAGCCGGACAGGGCGCCGCCGAGCGCCCGGTCGATGTAGGACACCGCGCCCGCCGCCACGGCGCCCGGCCCAAGCTCGTCGGCCGGAATCAGGTGGTCAGCGATCGATTCGAGCAGGTCAGCCTCGTCGGCCGTCAACTGCTCGTAGGCAACCCGGGTTGGTGCAGCGGCCGGCGACTGCCCGAGGGCCGGTGCTTCCACGCCGGGCGACGGTGCTACCCCAGGGGCGGCGGTCACGCCCACGGCGCGCGCGGCCACCGCCGCTCCCGCCGCGCCGGCGCCACGCAGCATTGCGCGTCGCGAAATGGTGGGTCCTCGTTCGTCCTTCATCGGATGCTCCTTCCCGGCCGCGCGACACTGCGCGGCCCGCGGTGGCGGCGTGGGGCCCCCACAGGCCGCCGCGTGGGGTTCGGGGCGCAGCCCCGTCTAAGTACTAAAACCGTTCGTAGACCGGCACGATGTCACCCTGACCGATGATGTGGCCCTCCATTGCGCGCAGCAGCTGGCGGCGGGTGAGTCCCGGTTCGAGCCCAAGTGCTGCGTCGAGCGCGTAGACCGTGAAGTGGTACAGATGCGGCGTGCCCGTCGGTGGTGCCGGGCCGCGGTAATACGGACGCCGCCATCCATTGAGTCCCTGAATGGCTCCGCTCAACTCCGGGGGCATCGCCGTGTCCGGCAGAATCGGCAACCCGGCCGGGAGTCCGCTGGCGGTTGCCGGAATGCTGTAGATGATCCAGTGCACCCAGGGCGGTGGATTGCCTGCACCGAAATCAGAGCACACAACCGCAATCTCGCGGGTGCCCGTCGGCAGATTGCGCCAGGTCAGCGGGGGCGAAAGGTTTCGGCCATCGGGTGTGTAGTCCCGCGGCATCGTCTCTCCCTCGACCATCACTGGACTGGCGACGAGAATCTCATCGCCCTGTGCCTGTCCCTCGGTCGGGTGTGTCGTCAGGCCCAAACCCAGGGCCACACACAGTGCCGACAACCGGACCGCCGATCGCATCATTGGAAACCCTCGTCAGACTGATTCACTCGCCGTGTGTGGCTACAGTGTAAGGGCAGGCGCCCGCCAAACGCCACTGGCTTTCTGGGCGATCTGGGCACCGTTCGAGATGGTAGCGCCCAGATATAATCGGCGCGTCGGGTAACTCATGGACACGCAGCCAAGCGACCTCGAACCGGTGAAAGAGCTCGACGCCCTGTGCGCCCCTATCCCCAATTGATGCTGCGCTGGGGCACGCAGGACACGTTGTCCCGGTATCGTGCCAAGGAGCCCGGACTGGTGAGCAGCGCGAGGGACGAGGGTGACGTCAAGGTTGTGCTGCTGGAGTACGCTGGTGCGCCGCAAGGTGTGGTCTCCTTCTTCCTGGAGACGAACACGCATCGGGCGACTCGCGACGACATGTTTGCACGTATCGACCTGGTAATTGTTCCGGGTTCGAACCGGGGTCACGGCGTCGCGCGAGCGCTGGTGCTCTGCGTGCTGGGCTACCTGCTCAGTCGATGTGCCGACCGTCTCTACAGCGTCAGCTGTCTGGCCGCGCACGACGCGATTGAGAAGATTCTGCGTGACGAGGGGTTCGTGACCCGAGCGGTGCCGGACCAGCAGTACACCCATGCGGAGTTGGCCCTGACGGGGCAGAGCCGAAACCGTCTGCGTGACCAGATGACCGGCAGTGCCGCGCGCGCGCTCCGGGCCCTGAATTACCACCTGCGTCAGCGGGAGGGGCGGACGGGTCGACAGGCCGTCAATGACAAGAATCTTGGTGCAGCCAGAGAGCCGTCACGGCGCGTATGATAAGCGCTGGGGCAATTTGACCAGGCACTTCAGAGGGAGCGACAACATGTTTCAGCGAGCCATGCCGGTGAGTTATAGGTTGAGTTTAGCGTTGACCGGTGTCCTCGTGCTGGGTGTCTCGGTATCTTCGGCCCTGGCCCAGGACTGGGTGCAACCGGAGCGGTCGCAGGCGAATCTGGATGCCCTGGCGCGTGTGCAGCAGAAGACTTACACGTTCGAGGAGGCCGGCAACACCGACCAGGAGTATCGGGTGTATATCCCGACCGCGTATGACGGAAGCGCCGCCACGCCGCTGGTCATCGCACTGCATGGGTTGGGTAGCGGCACCATGTACATGATGGAATACAACAACCTGGTCGAGCTGGCTGAACGCTACGGCTACATCGTGGCCACGCCGATGGGCTACACCGAGCGGGGCTGGTATGGCGCCAGAGGTCAAGGCAACGACTTCAATCGTCGCCGTCAAGGTCCCGGTCCGGAGAACCTGGGCGCGTTGAGCGAGCAGGACGTGTTGAACGTGCTGGCGATCATACGCGACGACTACAACGTCGACGACAGCCGGATCTATCTCATCGGCCAGTCGATGGGTGGCGGCGGCACCTGGTATCTGGGCAGCAAGTATGCCGAGATCTGGGCGGCCTTGGCCCCACTGGCGCCAGCCGTCTACATCAGTCCGGACATTCTCGAGACGGCGACCCATCTCCCGGTCATGGTCGTCATGGGGGATGCCGACACGGCGGTCGATGTGAAGGTGACCAGGCAGTGGGTAGCCAAGATGCAGGAACTTGGCATGAGCCACGAATACATCGAAGTGCCAGGCGGCAGCCACAGCAGCGCCGGGCGCGAGAACATTGGCAAGGTGTTTGCCTTCCTGGATACGCACCGCAAGCCGTAACACCGGGCGGGTTCTATCGAGCTGTCGGCACGACCGTGACTACCACAGACGTGCTGGTCGTCGGGGCGGGGCCGGCCGGCTGTGCGGCTGCCTACGACCTCGCCACTTCCGGTCGCGATATCCTGCTCGTCGATCGGCGCAGCTTTCCGCGCGTCAAGCCGTGCGCCGGAGCCCTGACCCCCAAGACACTCCAGGCGTTGCGGTTTCCGGTCGCACCGGTCATCAGGCAAGTCACCACCACCTTTATCAGCCGCCGGGACGACGAACCGCCCACCGTCTACGAGGGGCGCCACCCGCTGGCCGCCATGACGGTCCGCGCCGAGCTCGATCAGTATGTGCTGGAGCGCACCCTCGCCTCCGGCGCGCGGTTCACGAAGATCGGCGCGATTCGGGGCATCCACGTCGAGTCCGAGCACCTCATGGTGCAAACGGCGACCGAGCGACTGCGCTGCCGCTATCTGGTCGGCGCCGATGGCGCTAACTCCACGGTCCGGCGTCTGACGGGGGAGTTCCCCGACATCGGTTGGGGGTTCGGCATCGAGGGTCACGTGGCCGGCAATGCCGCGACCCAGGACTTCGAGATCGACTTCGGCGTCGTGCCGTTCGGCTATGGCTGGGTGTTTCCCAAAGGGGACCACTTCAACGTCGGGGTGTTCACCTCAGACGCCACGGTCGCGCTCCATCCGGATCGGCTGCGCGCGTATGCCCGCGCCAGGCTGGGGGCGCGTGACTGCACCCAGATCGTAGGGCAACAGGTGGGGCTGGGCGGCTGGCGCTACCGGCCTCGCAGCCGGCGGATTTTTCTGGTGGGTGACGCGGCCGGGCTCACCGAACCGTTGCTGGGCGAGGGCATCTACTATGCGGTGAAGAGCGGACAGGCGGCGGCCGAGGCGATCGAGGCCGAGCTCGAGGGCACCGCGCCCGCGCGCGATCTGTTTCGGGCGCGCATGCGGGTGCTGGGCCGCGACGTCTCGTCCGCCGCTCGCCTGGCCCGCCGCTTCCATGGGGATCTGGCGCTCGGATACCGCATTCTGGCAACGCCGCTTGTCACCTACTGCGCGGTAAAGGGGTGCGCGGCAGGTATGACCATCCGCGACGTCATTCGCGGCTTCTACACGCTGCCATTTCGGCGGGTCCAGCCGTTGCCCGGGCTCCCGGCGTCGAAGCCGGGAGCCTGAGCCAGACCTACATGTCCATGTAGGGCATCGGTGGCGTCCTACCCCTGAGTCTGGCATAGACGGTCAAAGCGCCGCGATGATGCGCGGTGTGGTCGGTGATAGCGCCGAAGATGGCCGCACGTGGCAGGCCGCCCATGACGGGTCCAGCGGGCAGCGGCTGCGCCCACTCGTCGTCCGATTTCGAGGCGATCGTCTGGCGTGCGTTCTCGGCCGCTTTGGCGAGCCAGGTGCGTGCGTCCGCCAGAGACGTGATCGCCCTGACCTTGGCCTCATGCGCCTCGAAGTCAACGTCGAACCCGTCTGGTCTGAACGCGCCGTCTATGAACCAGTCGATCGTCTGCGCCGCGTGGGCCACCTGCTGCGCGGCGGTGAAGACGCCCTCAGCCGGCGTGAAGCCAGCGTCCTCCTCGGTGAGCGCACCGGTGCTCCGGTTGAACCACTCGATCGTGTTGCTCAGTTCGGCCTCTAGCTGTCTTTGCTAAGTACGTTGTTCATCCGGAGCACTCTGAACAGAATGGAGTTGCGACACACGCATTTCAGACAGAGGAGGCCCCGGATGAAGATTCATCGTAACGCTAAGACCACCCCGGCCGCACGGGCGG